>JADHED010000418.1_pt1 | contig 52258 bp, 44 predicted proteins | sample 8952041 | NCBI WGS metagenome assembly JADHED01 (sample SAMN16124423, study PRJNA663239) | bioreactor sludge metagenome | isolation source: sludge (control) | place: India:Bengaluru | collected 2018-09-08 | reverse complement strand
CCTCAGCTTCGTCCTGGTTGCTGACGGTCTTCGTGGTTTGTGTTAACACGCCCTAATCTGGCCGCGCATCCCGAGGTGGCCATCGTCTGGCCACCCACCTCCCTCGCGGACTACTCGTTGATCGTTGACGGGCGCGCCACGCTGATCGGCGAAGACAGCGTGTCGATCACGCCTGGCCGAGCCGTGCTGCACAGGCCGGCAGAACGCTCTGCTGCCGTCACAGTCGGAGCGTGCGGTTCCGATTGTGTGGAGTTGCCAGTCCCGGCTGCGTAACCCGGCTCAGTGGCATCGCACACCTAGCCGTCGTCCGCCGCCGCGCAGTTCGACGCAGCGCCTCATTCGCCGTTCGCACCGGCTGACAGGCAAGCGCTTGCCGCATTCGCCACCGGCAATCGCCCGCCATGCTGGCCGTTTGCCGGCGGCGCTTCACCAGAGTCCCGCCAGGCTCATGGCGCGGGCCGCACACTGGGGGCTCGCCACGTTTCCGTGAAGGAAGCCTTCCCGGCCTGTCCGGGCGTCGCAGTCGTCACCTGCCCAGCGCGGGCTCATCCCGCCAACTCTTTCCCCCTGGGAGCACCGTCTCCCTGGGAGCGGTGTTCCCTCCAGCCATAGGAGAACACCATGAAACCGTCACCCACCGACCGTCATCACCCGGTCCCGGTCACACGCACCGTCGACCTCGAGGCCCTGCTCGGTGACAACGATGCCCAACTCGTCTACGAGGGACTGTATCGGCTGCGCGAGACCAAGGTCGAAGCCCTCAGCGTGGTTCGGGCCGAAAGCGTGCGCCCCAACGGCCGCGACTTGGAGCCCTGGGATTTCGGCATCCCGCAGATCGACCGGCTACTGGCCCGCTTCGGTGCCGAGCCCGCCGAGCGGCTCGTCGAATCCTCACCGGCGCAGGGCCACTGACATGGGACCGACGCCCTACCAGTACCTGCCCCTATGGGCCAAGGTGGCGATCGAACGCCTCGACGCCGATGCACAACTGCGCAGCGAAGCCATGCTCGACGAACTCATCGCAAGCTACGCGCGCTCCTATGGCGACTCGGTCGACGAACATACCCGCGAGTCGGCTCGGCACATCTGCCGCCGTCGCTTCGTGGGCTCGTACACCGAACCGGCACTGCTCGAGCCCGTGCCGCCCGGAACCCTGCGGCTGGTGCGGCTCGCGAGGGAAGGCGCCTTGAGCCCCGGAGACCGGGTTGCCACGCAGCGCCTGGGCGAGTGCGAAGTCACCCGGTTGCATTCACCGCACGCGATCGAGGTGCGAGACCCATCGACGGGCCGGCACTACCTCATCAGCGGCTTGGACTTCGGTCCCGACGCACGCCTTGTGAATGCCGCACCCCGGCCTGCCAAGGCGTAGGGGGCGGGCCGATCCAGTTCGCAGCCAAGCCTGGTGCTTCTTGCCCAGGCCCCCGCAGATGCGCATGCATCTGTGCCCTAACCCGAGTCCGCGCGGAGTGCCCGAGCGGGCGCCGCGCGCATTCGCAACTTCGACAGGACATCCGATGCAATGCAACCGACCTCCCCAGCCAGCACGGTCCGCTGGCTTCGAGAAGACCCAGGCCCACGAGTACATCTGCACCACCTGGTTCGAGCGTGATCGCGCCCACATCGCCCTCTCGACGCCTCGCGGCCGTGTCGTGTTCGAGCTTTGGGACGACGCGGTCCTCGATGCGATCGAAACGGGCTACCTGAAGCCCCCGAGCGTGCCTCGTCCGCGTGATGGCGACTGGCTGCCCGCCGCCGTGCAGTACGCGATCGACATGCACCTGATCCCTTCCATCTGATGGCCAGGCAGCACACCGGGCTGCCCCGATGCCATCGGCCCACCAACCTTCGCAAACCAAGGATGCAATCCATGAGCCGACACTTCATCCACCTCCACCAAGGCGACCGCAAGATCACTGTGGTTGCCGGCTACGACCGACCGCTGCGCGAGCTGTTCCTGCACGTCATGCACGACAACGATGCCGGCGGACGGGAAGAGACGTTCCTGTTCGACAGTCTCGACGCACGTGGGCATGACTGGACCGACATCAACACGGTGGCGGACCAGTTGGCCCTGCTCGCGATCGAGGTTCCTGCCAGCATGATCGAAGGCATCTTCCTGGACCAGTGCTTCAACGCCGGCAACCGCGTGGTCGAGCACTACGTCGACCAGCCCGCTGTCGTTCGGGCCGCCGGTTGAGCCCCGTCGGGCCAGGCGAATCTCGCGCGGAGCGCATGAGTCCGGGACTCAGCGCTCCGCCCGTGCGTCTGGGCCCAGGCTTGCGCTCCAAGGGCGCGCCGGTGCCGAACGTCCTGAAGGGACGCGCGACCACCGCGCGCCGCCGAACTGCTCGGCGCTATGCCGGCATGCCCGCCAGCGTTTCCAGGCAGGCAGTGGCGACCTCCTGGCCCTTCTTGACGAAGTGCTCACGAAAGAAGCGCTGATGCTCTTCGTGGTCGTGGAAGTCCCGGGGTGTCAGCACCGCCGTGAAGACCGGCACGCCTGTGTCGAGCTGGACCCGCATCAGTCCGTCGATCACCGCCGAGTTTACGAACTCGTGCCGGTAGATGCCTCCGTTGACCACCAGCCCGCACGCGATGATTGCGTCGTACTTGCCGCTTTGAATGAGCCGCTGTGCCCTGAGCGGAATCTCAAAGGCACCAGGGACCTTGGACTGGTGGACGCGGTCGGCCGAGATACCGTGGCGCTCCAGTTCGGCCAATGCCGCACCAATGGCGCTGTTGACGATGTCCTCGTGCCATCGCGAGCTGACGATGGCGATACGTGGGATGTCCCGTCGCGCCTGCTCTGTGGGGGCGCTGCCGGATGGGGAAGTAAAGGTCTGATCCATGGAAAACTCTTGCAGAGTGGTTGCCAGAATCAGGGCGCACGCAGGCAAAGGCCGCGGCCCGCTCGCGCGCGCCCCAGCCTTCGCTACGCTCTCTTTCATCCGGACTGTGACCGTCGGCTCTGGCATCGCACCAGATCTGCTGACCCTGGCCCACATGGCGTGGACCAGGCGCTCGCGGGCTCCCGCATGAACTGCGGATACCGCCGGTGGGGAATTGCACCCCGCCCTGAGAACGCTGCCGACCGATTAGGGTCGGCACCCAGATTGTAGTGCGGTGCAACATGACTCCTGCACCTGACGACTCGGCAATGCGCTCCGCCATGCAGTGCAGCCCGCTACCATGATGGGCAATCTGGCAAACAAGAACGGGACGGAACCATGCCGCGATACGAAGTGCGCGCCGACCTTGCCGAGGTCGAGGCGACGTTGAGGGAGGCGCTGACGCCGCAGGAATTGGCCACCCTGCGCATCGAGGCGGCGCCGAAGGCTGCGAACAATCCTTTCGCACCGGGAGCCCGCCGAGGCGAGCCCGTGAGCACGACGGTGCTGGTGTGGATCGCTGGCGCCGCAGCCAGTGGCATCGCCTACGACCTCATGAAGGCACTCACGATCAAGGTCTACGAACTGCTGCACGCCAAGTACGGCGCCTCCAAGGTCAAGAAGGATGAGTCCGCCGACTAGCTGGCTCTTTCCCCGGCCGCACGCCCTGCCGGGTGAAGATGCAGCCTATTTTCCCGACACAGGCTTCACCGTGGTGCCAGAGGCGCGCTGGAGCGAGCAGGATTTCGCCAACCTGGGAGAAGGCAGCCAGCCCTTCTCTGCCGACTTCTTGGAGTACGCGGCACTGGTTGGCCATGAGCAGACCCATTGGATCCAGGCCAATGCCTTCGCCTACGGACGATTCCTGGCACGGATCGACCAGGCGCGCTCGGAGATCGCAGAGTCGTTCATCGGCCTCTTCACGTCCGAACAGGTGGAGCTACTCACCAGCCGGCGTCTGCAGGGCCAGGTCGTGCTGAAGCTGGCGCCCAGCCACCGCATCCTGAAGCGAAGAGAGTTCGGGCCGATCGGCGCCCTCCTTCAGCGGCACTGGTGGAGCCTGGGCTTGCTGCGCCATGAGTTGGAGGAATCGGACCGGCTGCTGGGCGGCCTGGAGCCTTCGGCCTTTCGGTTCGGCCTGGCCGTCCTGTACGCCGAGGCAGGCCCCTACGTCAGCCGGGTGGCGATGCTGCCGCCCCCGGCGCTGAAGGCATTGGCGCGGGAGCGCGCGCCGACCGGCAGCTATGGCCGTGCACTGGCCCAATGCGACTACCCCGAACTCTCCAGCGTCGCGATCGCCGAGTGCTGTGCGGTGCTCGACCAGCATTGGGCCTACGCCCACGCCGCGGAGTCGTTCCGCCGGCGCGGGGACGCTGCGTCGGCAGATCGTCTGCACCGCACCCATGTCGCATCCTGGGAATCCAAAGAGCCTACGCAGTACGGCGATGCCTTCCGCGCCTTCGCGCACTTCTGTCCGCACCTCGACCTGAATGCGCCCCGGCCCCTGCTCACGCTGGGCATCGCCGGCTGCCTGGCCATGGACGGCAATTTCCCTCCGGAGGCGAAAGGCGGTCGACCGACCTGGCTGGACATCTCGCCGCCTCTGCGCTTCCTGCGCCTGATTCGGGCGGTACGCCGCGTCGGCGTGGTACCGGTCGACGTCCTCTGCGATCTCACGCCAGCCAAGACGCGCGCCTACTGCGAAGACCTGCTGGACGCGGCCGGCCTGCCGCAATCGACCCACCACCGGCTGCCCCGCATGCCAGCCCATGCCCAGGACCTCTCACCGATGGGTTCGCTGCGCCGCCTGTTCCACGACGCCCACGTCGCCTCCACGCACCTGCGGCGCCTCATGCCCGCAGCGCTCCTGGCGCCCAGCGAGACGGCGATCCATCGGGCGGACGAACTGGTCTATGGCACGCTCAAGGCCTCCAGCTTGGCGAGGCTTCCCCCGCTGATGAGCGTGGGCGGTCGATCCGTGCCCATCGGGCTCGACCCGACACGCTTCGCGGAGTGCGCGGTCGCAGGGGCGTATCAGCGGCTGCTGTGGCAGTTGATCGGCGATACCGGTCCGTTGCGCTTTGCGGGGCTCCCGACCGATGGAGCCGGTCTGGCGGCGGCAAGGCGCGCCCTGACGGTGCTGCGCGAGCGTACCGAGCGGCCTGTGGCCATGCAGCTTGGTGACGACGCGGTACCAAGCCTTTGAGCGCTTCGGTCGACGAACGTCCCCATTTGCGCAGTTGAGATGCCGCCATGCAAGCGCGTCACGTCAGCCCAAACCTCGTGTCCCATGGCTGTGAGTTGTGCGCCGCGCCAGCGCACGAAGCCGTTGTCCTGGGGCGTCGTGTGCGCGATGAGAAGCGCCTGGCGGGGGCCGGTGTTGCTCGTGGCGGGAGGTCACTACCTGCGTTGTCGATCTGCCATGAGGCTCAAAGGCCACTCAGCCGAGACTCTGCGGGTGGCCCGGGGCTCACACACCCATCGGATAGGGTGCGCGCACCTGCACGTAGTCGGACAGCCAAGGCGATGGAATCACGCCGTTGTTGGCCAACATGGATTCGACGGTCCTTTCGCTGGCGCCGCCTTCGCCGCACTGGGGATTGGGCTCAATGGCCTGTTGACCGCGCTGATCGTTCCGCTGCTCGCGAAGTTCTGGAGCTGAGAGCGATGACCGTGCAACCCACCGGCCATCGCGGCCGGCCTATTTTGGCCGGTACATCTTGAACAGCGCTTGCTGAGTGATCTCGAAGTAGTCCGCCGGGCCGCCTCCACGCAAGATGGGGGCGGCCTTTGTCGTGTCGTAGCTGCCCTCGGGCAGCAGCTCGGTGTCGATGTGCACGGCGACGACTTCGCCCGTCACCATCCAGGTCTCCACCGGCTTGCCGTCCAGCCCTGCCAGCTGCTGAATCTGGAGCACTTTGCACTCGAGGTTCACGGGGCTCTCGCCGACGCGGGGCGCGGCCACGATCTGCGATTTCACCGGGCTCAGGCCCGTCAGATCGAACTCGTTCACATCGCTGGACACGGCTGCGCTGCTGAGATTGACCTGCTCGGCCAGCGCCCGCGTGGCGAGATTGACGACGAATTCGCGCGTCGCCTGGACATTGCGGATCGTGTCCTTGAACCCCACGCTGGAGAACGCCACGATGGGAGGTTTGTAGTTGAACAGGTTGAAGAAGCTGTAGGGCGCGAGGTTCAGTTGCCCGTCCTCGCTTCGCGACGAGATCCATCCGATGGGCCTGGGCCCGACGATGGAGGCGATCGGATCGTAGGCCAGGCCGTGGCCTTTGCGCGGCTCGTAGCTGTGTATGGTCTTCGATGGTGTTGTCATGATTCCCTGAAGGTTCGTTGGTTGATGGGGGGCAACGCCGCCAATCGCAGAGGGCCTGCGCCGCTCTTCCGTGCGCCGAGACTGGCAAGGAACAGGGCCTCTCGTCTGCATGTGCGTTCGACTTCGCGGCACAGCCTATCGCAGGTTGCTGAAGTAGCGCGCTGGCGGCTGACCCAGCGCCTTTCGGAACATCGTGATGAAGGCGGTCACCGAGTCGTAGCCGAGATTGCCGGCCACCTCTTGGACGGAGCGCCCCTCGGCGAGCTGGCGCAGCGCCACGATCAGGTGGAGTTGCTGACGCCAGCGGCCGAACGTCAGCCCCGTCTCCTTCTGCACCAGACGCGCCAGCGAACGGCTGCTCATGGCGAGACGGCTGGCCCACTCGTCAATCGTGGTTCGGTCCGAAGGATCGAGGACCCAAGCGTCCACCATGCGTCGCATCTTCGGGTGGTCCGAGATCGGCAGGTGCAGCCGCTCCACCGGCATGGTCGCGAGCACTTCGAGCAGCACGCCCACCAGGCGAGCCATCGGGCTGTCCAGGGCGTACTGCTGATCGTCATGGTCCGCCAGATGCTCGATCAGCTCCCGCACGAGCGGGCTGATGGACAGCGTACAGGTCTCGGCGGGCAACGCGGTCGCGCCCGGTTCCACGAAAAGGAAGCAGATCCTTGCGTTGGCCGTGACGTGGTTGCTGTGCGGCGTGCCACCGGGGATCCACACCGCGCACTGCGGCGGAACCATCCACATCGCGTTCGGCACCTCGCAGGTCACCCCGCCACGAAGGGCCAACACGAGCTGTCCTTTTCGGTGGGTGTGGACGGGTTGCTCCGAGTCGTTCTCGGCGACCTCGACGCGCAGCGCCAGCGCGGGCAGCGCGCTGCGATCCGGGTCGAACGCCGCCAGCGAGGTCGTCAGGGATTTGCTGGTTGTCACTTTTTAGTGATTCATTGTCAATTTATCTATAGGCAACATTAAACACGAAGAGTACCTTACGGGTAAACCCTAGTGAAAGTCCCTATGAATGCTTTAGCGCTGTCACATCGAGCCCCCAGCCGGGCCTTGCTCATCATCGGCATCCTGCTGATCGCCACGACGCTGCGCGCGCCCATCACCGGCGTGGCGCCCCTGCTCGGCATGATCCGCCCGTACTTCGACCTGGGCACCACCGCAGCGGGCGCGCTGACCGCCCTGCCCCTGCTTGCCTTCGCGGTGGTGTCGCCCTTCGGAGCCCTGCTCGCTCGCGAGTACGGCCTGGAGCGGTCCCTCTTCTTCGCGCTGATGCTGGTCACCGCCGGGATCGTGCTGCGCTCACGCGATGCGGCCTGGTGCCTCTACACCGGCACCTGGATCATCGGGATGGGCATTGCCATCGGCAACGTGCTGCTGCCCAGCCTGATCAAGCGCGATTTTCCGGAGAAGGTGACCTCCATCACCGGGCTGTATGCGCTGGCGATGGGCATGGCCGCGGCGCTCGCCTCTGCGGTCGCCATCCCGCTCGAGCACTTCTGGGGCTGGAGGCACTCGCTCGGAACCATCGTGGCGCTGCCCCTTGCCGCCCTCGCCGTCTGGGTGATGCAGGTCGGTGCGCACACCAAGCCGGCCCGTGACACCGCCGCCCCGCCCCATGGCGGAAAAGTCTGGAGCTCCGCGCTCGCCTGGCAGGTCACGCTGTTCCTCGGCCTGAACTCCGCCATCTACTACGTGGCCATCGCCTGGCTGCCCACCATCCTTCAGGATGCCGGCCTCTCGGCGGCCCATGCAGGCAGCCTGCACGGTCTGCTCCAGTTGGCGACGGCCATTCCTGGCCTCTTGCTTGGCCCGATCCTGGCCCGCATGAAGGATCAACGTGCGGCCGCCATCACCGTCTCGTCGATCTCGGCTGCGGCGCTGGCCGGCTTGCTCGTGGCTCCGGAATGGGCTCCGTTGTGGACCGTGGCATTCGGGATCGGGTCGGGTGCTGCGATCATCCTGGGGCTCGCTTTCATCAGCCTGCGCACCCGCAATGCCCACCAGGCTGCTGCGTTGTCCGGTATGTCACAGTGCATCGGCTACTTGCTGGCTGCAATCGGCCCGCTTGCCATGGGTGCGATCCACGACCAGTTGCATGGCTGGGCCGTGCCCCTTGGCGTCACGGTAGCGCTTGCGCTCGCCGCGGCAGCGATCGGTGCGCTGGCAGGCCGCCGGCGGCAGATTTGAGCGAAAGCTCCGATGGAGTTGCATGGCACCGCCTCCGCGTCGAGGCCTGCCTTGCAGCCCCGTAGGCCCATACCGAACCAGAACACCAGGAGGAGGCAGTCGCCATGCAACCGCATAACCCACAGCCCCAGGAAGGCACAGATCCGCCCCATCGAGTGGCGCCGACCGAGTCCGGGCACCACCCGACCCATCACGCGTGTCACGACGCTGGCCAGTCCGCGAGCGGCCAGGCGGATCACGAGCCCCATCAGGGGCATCAAGGCCATCAGCACCACATGCACCCCGAGGGCCGGGAGCACCAGGCGCACGGGCACGGACATGATGAGCACCATGCACATCATGCACACCATGGCCACACGTCAGCAGCCGTTGTAGTGCCCCAGGGGCAGGACAAGGTCGAGTACACCTGCCCGATGCATCCCCAGGTCCGGCAGATGGGCCCCGGCAACTGCCCGATCTGCGGCATGGCGCTCGAACCCGTCATCGCACAGGACGGTCAGGCGCGCAGTCCCGAGCTGCAGGACTTCGAGCGTCGACTGTGGATTGCAGCCGTGCTGACCCTGCCTGTCTTCGTCATGGAGATGGGAGGGCATCTCTTCAACATCCACAGCTTCCTCGCGCCGCAGCTGTCGAACTGGCTACAGATGGCTCTCGCCACACCCGTGGTGCTGTGGGCCGGCCTGCCGTTCTTCGAGCGGGCCTGGGTGTCGCTGAAGAACCGCAGCCCCAACATGTTCACGCTGGTCGCCCTGGGCACCGGCGCCGCGTGGCTCTACAGCATGGTCGCGACGCTTCGTCCCAGCTGGTTTCCCGAGGCACTGCGCGGCCACGACGGATCGGTTCCGGTGTACTTTGAAGCTTCCGCCGTCATCACGGTGCTGGTGCTGCTGGGCCAGGTGCTGGAGCTGCGCGCGCGGGAAAAGACGTCGGGTGCCATCAAGGCATTGCTGGGCCTGGCGCCCAAGACAGCAGTTCGGGTTCGGGCTGACGGATCCGACGAAACGGCATCGGTCGATGACATCCAGGTCGGCGATCTGCTTCGCGTGCGCCCAGGGGAGAAGATCCCCGTGGACGGCGAGCTGGTGGAGGGCCGCTGCAACGTCGACGAATCCATGGTGACAGGCGAATCGATGCCGGTCACCAAGACGCCGGGCTCGAAGGTTTCCGCAGGCACGCTCAACCAGTCCGGTAGCTTCGTCATGCGGGCGCAGAAGGTCGGTGCCGAGACCTTGCTCTCGCAGATCGTCCACATGGTCGCAGCCGCGCAGCGCAGCCGGGCACCAATCCAGCGCATGGCCGACCAGGTCTCCGCGTGGTTTGTGCCTGCCGTCGTGCTCGTCGCCGCTCTGACGTTCGTGGTCTGGCTTGTGTGGGGGCCTGAGCCCAGCTTCAGCTACGCGCTGGTGACCTCGGTCGCCGTGCTGATCATCGCCTGCCCTTGCGCACTGGGCCTGGCCACGCCCATGTCCATCATGGTCGGCGTGGGTCGTGGCGCACAGCAAGGCGTGCTGATTCGCGATGCCCAGGCACTTGAGCGCGTGGAGAAAGTCGACACGCTCATCGTCGACAAGACGGGCACGCTCACCGAAGGCCGCCCCCGCGTGGTGCATGTCGAGGCGGCCAGCGGCTTCACCGCGGACCAGATCGTCCAGAAGCTCGCCAGCGTCGAGCGCGCCAGCGAACACCCGCTCGCCGTCGCCGTGCTGGCCGAAGCACAGCATCGCGCCCTCGCGCTGTCCAACGTCCAGGATTTCGACTCACCGGTCGGCCGTGGCGTCGTCGGCACGGTCGACCAGCAGCGCATCGTCTCCGGCAACGCCCGCTTCATGGACGAGAACGGCATCCCGACCCAGGCCGTGGAGGGCGCGGCGCAGGCACAACGCCAGCGCGCTGCGACGGTCATCTTCGTCGGCATCGCGGGCCAGCTCGCCGGTTTCGTGGCGATCGCCGATCCGGTCAAGAGCACGACGCCGGAAGCACTCGCTGCGCTCAAGGCGCTCGGCATCCGCATCGTCATGCTCACGGGCGACGGCAAGGGCACGGCCGAGGTCGTCGCCCGCCAACTCGGGATCGATGACGTCGTGGCCGAGGTCCTGCCCGAGGACAAGGCCAAGGTGGTGCGCGATCTGAGCGCGCAAGGCCGCGTGGTCGCCATGGCCGGTGACGGCGTGAACGACGCGCCGGCGCTCGCCGCCGCCGATGTCGGCATCGCCATGGGCACGGGTGCCGACGTCGCGATGGAAAGCGCTGGCGTGACGCTGCTCAAGGGCGACCTGCTCGGCATCGTCCGCGCCCGGGAACTGTCCCGCGCCACCATGCGCAACATCCGGCAGAACCTGTTCCTGAGCTTCGCCTACAACGTCGCCGGCGTCCCGCTGGCGGCCGGCGTGCTCTACCCCCTCTACGGCTGGCTGCTCTCGCCCGTGGTGGCCGCCGCCGCCATGGCCCTGTCATCCGTCAGCGTCATCGCCAATGCCTTGCGCCTGCGCGCGGCCCGCACAGGAGGCGGCGCCCCCTGAGCAAGCGTCCGAAGCTGATTCCCTCTCTTCCACTTCAACAACAACCGGAGACCATCCGATGCCACACGATCAGGCCCAAGATCCCAACGACAAACGCGCCCAGCTGCGCGCCGCCGCGCTGGAGTATCACGAGTTCCCGACCCCGGGGAAGATCTCGGTGACGCCCACCAAGCAACTGGTCAATCAACACGACCTGGCGCTGGCGTACTCGCCCGGCGTGGCTGCGCCCTGTGAAGAAATCCAGAGAGACCCGAATGCGGCGGCGCGCTACACCAGCCGAGCCAACCTCGTCGGTGTGATCAGCAATGGCACCGCTGTATTGGGCCTGGGGGACATCGGTGCGCTGGCATCCAAGCCCGTGATGGAGGGCAAAGGCGTCCTGTTCAAGAAGTTTTCCGGCATCGACGTGTTCGACATCGAGATCGATGAAAAGGATCCCGAGCAGCTGGTCAAGGTGATCGCCGCGCTGGAGCCGACCTTCGGCGGCATCAACCTCGAGGACATCAAGGCCCCCGAGTGCTTCTACGTCGAGCGCGAGCTGCGCAAGCGCATGAAGATCCCCGTGTTCCACGATGACCAGCACGGCACTGCCATCGTTGTCGGGGCGGCGGTGATCGGCGGGCTCAAAGTGGTCGGCAAGCGCATCGAGGACGTCAAGCTCGTCACCTCGGGCGCCGGAGCCGCGGCGCTGGCCTGCCTGGGGCTGTTGCTCAAGCTCGGACTCAAGCGCGAGAACGTCTGGGTCACCGACATCAAGGGGCTGGTTTACGAAGGCCGTACCGAACTGATGGACGAGATCAAGGCGACCTACGCGCAGCCGACGGACAAGCGCACGCTGGCCGAGGTCATCGACGGCGCCGACGTCTTCATGGGCCTCTCGGCCGGCGGCGTGCTCAAGCCCGACATGGTGGCCCGCATGGCCGACAAGCCCTTGATTTTGGCGCTGGCCAACCCGACTCCGGAGATCACGCCAGACGAGGTCAAGGCGGTGCGCAGCGACGCCGTGATCGCCACCGGCCGAAGCGACTATCCGAACCAGGTCAACAACGTCCTGTGCTTCCCCTACCTCTTCCGGGGTGCCCTGGACTGCGGCGCCACCACGATCAACGACGAGATGGAGGTCGCGGCGGTCCACGCGATCGCCGAACTCGCGCAGGCCGAACAAAGCGAGGAAGTCGCCCGTGCCTATGTGGGCGAGAAGCTGCAGTTCGGTCCCGAGTACCTGATTCCAAAGCCCTTCGATCCCCGGCTGATGATCAAGGTCGCCCCAGCGGTGGCCAAGGCCGCCGAGGCCAGCGGCGTCGCCTCGCGCCCGATCCGCGACATGGGCTCCTACGTCCAGCGACTGCAGAACTTCGTCTACACGTCCGGGACGATCATGACGCCGATCATCCGAGCGGCCAAGGCCGCGCAGAGCAAGCGCGTCGCCTACAGCGAGGGCGAGGAAGAGCGTGTGTTGCGTGCCGCGCAGATCGTCGTCGACGAAGGGATCGCACGCCCGACCTTGATCGGACGGCCCGCCATCATCGAGCAGCGCATCCAGAAATTCGGCCTGCGCCTGCAGCAGGGAACCGACTACGACGTGGTCAACACCGAGCATGACGATCGCTATAAAGACTTCTGGCGGACCTACCACCAGCTGACGGAGCGCAAGGGTGTCACGGTCCAAATCGCCAAGATCGAAATGCGTCGGCGCCTCTCGCTGATCGGCGCGATGCTGCTGCACAAGGACCAGGTCGACGGACTGATCGTCGGGACATGGGGAGGCTACGGCCTGCACCTGAACTACATCGACCAGGTCATCGGCAAGAAGGCGGGCGCGCAGACCTACGCGGCCATGAACGGGCTGATCCTGCCGGGGCGGCAGATCTTCCTCGTGGACACCCACGTCAATGTCGACCCGTCGGCCGCACAGCTCGCCGAGATCACGATTGCCGCAGCGCACGAGGTGCAGCGCTTCGGCATCGTGCCCAAGGCCGCGCTGCTGTCGCACTCGAACTTCGGCAGCAGCAGCGAGCCAAGTGCGCAGAAGATGCGCGACACCCTCGCGCTGCTCCGCGAACAGGCGCCCTGGCTGGAGGTCGATGGGGAGATGCACGGCGACGTCGCGCTCGACGCCAAGGCGCGCAAGGCGGTCATGCCCAACACAGTGCTGGAGGGCGACGCCAACCTGCTGGTCATGCCCACCCTAGATGCCGCCAACATCGCCTACAACCTGCTGAAGGCGGCCGCCGGCCAGAACATCGCGATTGGACCCATCCTGCTGGGTGCGGACAAGGCGGTGCATGTCCTGACGCCGAGCACGACGGTGCGGCGCATCGTCAACATGACGGCACTGGCCGTGGTCGACGCGGACGCTCGCGCAGCGCATCATCCTTCGGTCTAGGCCACGACGGGGGCTGCGCGGCCCCCTGTCCCAGGCGTGCACAGACGCACGAACGCAGCGCGGGTAACCCGGAGCGTTGCCGGGGTCGATTCCGGCAGCGCGTCGGAGTCCTGTTCATAGGCCTCGCTCACCCTGCGCGGATAGTCCGCGCAGGGTGAGACGCGCCCGCGCGCCGGCGCGATGGACCACCATGGGCGCCCTCGCCCCAGGCGGCAACTGTGGGCCGTTGCCCCAGCGGACCTGACCACCCCGAAGTCCGATCGCGCGCATTCGCCACCGGCAAGCGGCTGCGTCAGCGCCCGCTTTCCGAGGCGTTACATCCTCGCGCAGCTCAACCGGGGCCTGACACCCGATAGTGGTCCCTGCATTCTGGCTCCGGCCAACGCACGCCCTTGTGGCGTACCCGAGTCCGCTCGGGCGTCGCGGTCGTTACCCGCCCCACCGCCACGGCAGCCCTGAGCTGCCCGTCCACCGCACACCCTGAGCCCTGTGCCCGCATCTGCGGGCACAGGGCCGTGTGCTTTCGTTCATCCCATACGGGGAGCTCGCCTCCCCCATGGGTCGGTGCGTTCCCCGTTTTCCTTCGGAGAACCACCGATGGCACGCACCACCGCGCCTTCCCTGTGGCTGCCGGGCTTCGACCCGGACGAGCCAGAGCTTCTCGATCCGTCCCCCGAGACGGATCTGTTTGCTGATTCCCCCGCGCCTGAAGCGGCCCCCGCCGCCACCATGCAGGCTGCGGACGTGCCGATCGGGATCATCATTCCCAGCACAGAGGCAACCGACGAAAGTCCAGCGCCCTCCTCCCCGTCGCGCTCCAGCTGGCGTGTTATCGCCGGCGCCAAGCGCGATGAAGCCCGAGTCCTGTGGCCAGCACTGCACCGTGAGCAGTTGGCCGGCCTGAGCGGCGCCGTCACGAAGTTCGACGCCAACGTCGCGGCCATCCGCGTCCTGCAGGTGCTCGAAGCCGGTCAACGTGCCCCGGACGCCGAAGAGCGCGGTCAACTGCTGCGCTTCACCGGCTGGGGCGGCCTGCCCGCCGCCTTCAACCTCGAAGGCGACGATGCGGCGTGGCGCCGTCGCGCCGAGGAGCTGCAGGCCCTGCTGCCGGCCGAGGACTACGACTCGGCCCGCGCCTCGGTCAACAACAGCCACTACACCGAGGTCCACGTGATCGAGGCGATATGGCAGGCCGTGGCGCGCTTCGGCTTCACCGGCGGCCGTGTGCTGGAACCCGCAGCGGGCGTCGGCCATTTCCTCGGTGCCATGCCTAGGGCACTCGCCGAACGCAGCGCGCTCACCGCGGTGGAGATCGACCGGCTGTCGGGGCGTCTGCTGCAGACGCTGTACGCACCGCACGGTGCCGACGTGCGCGTCGTGCCCTTCGAGAAGCTCGCGCTGCCCGAAAACTGGTTCGACCTGGTGATCGGCAACGTACCCTTCGGCAACTACCCGGTCGCCGACACCAGCACCAAGGCGTACGCGCGCTTTCGGATCCACAACTACTTCTTCGGCCGCGCGCTGGACCTGGTCCGCCCCGGCGGCCTGGTGTGTTTCATCACGAGCACCGGCACGATGGAGGCGCGCGCGGATGCCGTGCGCGAGCACATCGCGTCGCAAGCCGAACTGCTGGGCGCGATCCGCCTGCCGATGGGTGCCTTCGCCGGCATCGCGTCGACGGATGTGCAGACGGACATCCTGTTCCTGCGCAAGCGCCACCCCGGCGAAGCCGTGAGCGGTGCCTGGCTGGAGCGCGTGATGGTGCCCGACGAACTGCGGCATCCGCGCTGCGCGCAGAAGTACCTGCAGATCAACGCCTGGTACGCGCGCAACCCGGGCTTCTGCATCGGCCGGGTCACGCAGGAGAGCAACGGCTACGAGGAAGTGCCGACGGTCGTGTTCGAGGGTGACCTCGAGCCAGCGCTGGCCGAGCGTATCGCGCTGCTGCCCAGCGGCGTGTACCAAGCGGCCAAGCCCGTGGCGCTAGCGGCCGTGCGTGCCACCGTGCCGGCCGAGCCCGGCGCGCGGCCCGGCAGCTACCGTGTCCACCACGGGCGCGTGCACCGGGTCGAAGGCGCCGAGCTGGTCGACCTGCACGACAGCCTGAACGCCACGCAGCGTGCCCGCGTCGCGGGCCTGTGCGCGATCCGGGACCATGCCCGAACGCTGCTCGACGCGCAGCTGGCACAGGACGGTGACGAAGGGCTGGACCGTCTACGGACCATGCTCAACGGGACCTACGACCGCTACGTGGCGCGCTACGGATGCCTGAGTACCCGGGCCAACGCGCTGGCGTTTCGGCGCGACCCGGACTACCCGCTGCTGCTGTCGCTGGAGCACTACGACGAAGAGTCGGACAGCGCCCGCAAGGCAGCGCTGTTCACGCAGCGCACGCTGCGCCGGGTCACGGCGCCGACGGCGGTCACAGAACCGGCCGAGGCGCTGGCCACGTCGGTGCAATGGCGGGGCCGCGTCGATCCGGCCTACATGGCGCGGCTGCTGTCGGCGCCCGAGGAGGAGGTGCTGGCCGCGCTGACCGAGGCCGGGCAGATCTTTCTGGACCCGGCCGACAACGCCTGGAAAGCGTCCGACGAGTACCTGTCGGGCAACGTCAAGGAGAAGCTCAAGCAGGCCGCGCTGTCGGGCCCAGCCTTCCGCCGCAACGTGGAGGCGCTGGAGCGCGTGCAGCCCGAGGACCTGCAGCCGGCGGCCATCGAGCCGCGCCTGGGCGCGGTGTGGATCCCCGCCGGCGACGTGGAGGGGTTCGTGCACGAAGTGCTGGAACTCAAGGACTGCCAGGTGGCGTATTCGGCAGAGGCCGGCGCCTGGTCGGTGACCTACCCCGAGTGGAGCGCGCGGCAGAACGTGAAGGTGACCCAGGAATGGGGCACGCCACGCATGAACGCGATCGAGCTGGTACAGGCCGCGCTCAACGTGCAGGTGCCCACGGTGCGGGACGCACATCCCACCGAGGACCGCTACGTCGTCAATCCGGCGGAAACGCTGGCGGCGCGCGAGAAGCTGGGGGCGCTGAAGGACCGTTTCGCGGCCTGGGCCTTCGAGGACAACGAACGCCGCGAGCGGCTGTGCCGGGTCTACAACGACCTGTTCAACGCGACGCGGCCGCGGCACTTCGATGGTTCGCACCTGAAGCTGCCGGGGTTCTCGCAGTGCTTCACGCTGCACCCGCACCAGCGGGATTCGGTGTGGCGCGTCGTGCAGACCGGCAACGTGGGCCTGTTCCACGTGGTCGGCGCCGGCAAGACGGCAGTGTGCGTGATCGCGAGCATGGAGATGCGGCGCCTGGGCTTCCTCGCGAAGCCCTGCCATGTGGTCCCGAATCACATGCTCAGCCAATACACGGCCGAGTTCGTGCGCCTGTATCCGCAGGCCTCGGTGCTCATGGCCGGAAAGGAGGATCTGGAAGGCGATCGCCGGCGCGAGCTGGTGTCGCGCATCGCCACGGGCGATTGGGACGCGGTGGTCATCACGCACTCGAGCTTCGAGCGCATCCGGATGTCGCCGCAGTTCACAGAGGACTACATCACGGAGGTGATCCATGAGATAGAGATGGCTGTGCGCGCCGAGAAGAGCGGTGACCGGAGCAATCGGATCATCAAGCAGCTCGAGGCGCAGAAGAAGAGCTGGAAAGTTCGCCTGGAACGGCTGCTCGCCGACAAGAAGAAGGATGACCTGCTGACCTGGGAGTTGCTGGGCATCGACGGCTTGTTCGTTGACGAGGCACATGTTAGGTGCGGGAGGCCCGTATGTCCGAGCGCCAAGTGGAGATGCCATCGTTCTTCATAGGAGGACGCAAGCCATAGCTGCTATTCGAACTTCGATGGACAGCATCTGATTTACAGCGTGCGCTGTCGGTCGCAGGCGCGCGTCAAGTTCACGGTTGCGGAGATATCGCGATCGTTTAGGTGCGACACAAGGCGCTGCGTGGCCGACCCGCTCCTGAAGGAATCGATGACGTTCCCCGAAGCCCCCGCGAGAACCAGATTGCCTGAACTCGCTGCCGACGCTGACGCGCGCAGCATCGCCGAGAGGAGGTTCGTCATGTTCGGGTCTGCCAGATCAAGCGCGTGCCCGGTCAGTTTGTTGTTCTTGCCCTCCTTGAGCAGCGCGAGCAAATTGATTTGCGGTTCAGTGAGTCCAAGGGACTCGATAGTCCGTGCCGGATCAATCTGCCGGCATCGGTTGGCAGACCCCGCCAGTGAGGTCTGCCACCTGGCGGCTAAAATCACTAAGATTGGTATGTCTGTACTGAAACCCTCCTCATTTTGCATCGAACTCCTACGTCGCGTCGCCGAGGAGGCAGAGGCCGACTTCTCCGGGGTAGGATTCATTTGCTATAGCGACCTCTCAAGCCTGCCCCATCTGGCGTTGGATGTTCCACAGGACTCGATTCGCGCGCTTCCCATCATTGGGGTAAGCGCTACCGGGGCCTTCCTCGCAGAGGCGTCCCGTGCGTCATCGCCGCTTCACGACGGGTTTCATCTCATCGCCGTTCAGAGCTTTGCACTGACACATGCATGCCATTTCATCGCTCCTGTAATTCCCCCTGACCAATCGGACCTGCAGCTTGCCGCCGGTGCACGGCACATGTCTGCACAACTGGCCTCTAGAGCCCAAGGTGTTGAGGCCGCGGCTCTCATAACAAAGGACGGTACTGGTGTCGTTTATGAGAGCGGAATCAAGATCTTCGAAGAACGGTTGCTATGATTCCTTTGAGCATCACTTCGTCTGACCTCGCGCGGCTTGCGAAGCTCTCTGCAGTCTTGGGGACCATTGCAGCTGCCTTAGTCGTGGCGACTCGGTGGGCGGCGTTTCAACACTCTCCCATTTCAGTACTTGGGCAAGCGATTTCTGCCGCCTTGGCGGCACCGACGCTGGTCATCCTCGTAGTTCGCAAGATCAAGTGGAAGCATCCATGGCTTTCGAAGCTCTTGGGCCGTCGGATGGTTCACGGACTGTGGTGGGGGGAACTTCACTCGGACTATGTCAAGATCCCAGGAGACCCTCCACTTCCTCCTATTCCTATCGCCTTCGTGATCAGGCAGACCTACCTAACCTTGTCCATTAAGTCGTACACGTCTGCTTTACCAGGTGAATCCATCCTCGAAACGCTCCATGCGCATCCGGTGACCGGAGATGCGAACCTCCGCTATGCCTATCAGATGACCAGAAGGGCTAACGCAGAGAACAAAGCTACCCTTGGCTACGGGGATTTAGTGCTCGGGGGCGAAGACAAGGAACTCTTAGGTAACTACTGGACGAACTCGCCGTCCACTGGCCGTATAAGCCTCACCTTGCTGACACGGGATTGCGACGACATTCGCTCGTTTACGGATGCTCTGAGAGACAAAGCGCGCCTCGAGTCAAAGTCGGCTTCTATGTAAGAGCCGGGCTGGTTTGATGTCCTTCCTGGGTAGTTACACGAGTCGCCTGAGTCTGATAATGTGCTGCAGGCGCAACTCCTTGGTGAGGCTGTTCACACCGTGCCAACGACACCTTCTTACCGTGCGAGCTCGAGTTGTCACCGGCGTCGGCGGAAAAGGCTCCGGAGCTTTGTATAGGGAGGTCTCGGAGGGTTGCGTGCCACATGCTGAACGTCGCGAATGGTGACAGGCACACGCCGAACTGCGTAAACCTGCCCGTTCAAGCGAACGACGCAGTCCATGAAGTGCCGCCCTACGTAAGCGGTGTGCTCCTCAGCGCTGAGAAGACGCATTCCAACACGTCGGTGTCCCAAGTCGCTCCGCTGGTCGGCTTCTTGGCCCTCATTCCGGACAGTCCACTCTACCGTCGCAAACTCCGGGACCACATGCGGGTTGACAATGGCGAATGAGAGCATGCAGTCCTTTGCCACGCCTGGAACCTCATTGCGATACGTTGCTACGAGGCGAGGAGGAGTCCCAGTGCACACCTTGACTTCAATCTCAGGCAACTGCATGACTGCTCGCCCGGAGCCTTCGTCGACTATCTCAACTTGGTCGGTCTCCGGCAGCGGCATAAGGAACGAGAATGCTTCCGACCAGATAAGCGCGGCCGATGCTTCATCTTTGGCGTCGCCAGCGCGCTCAGCAATGTCCTGTAGCGCAGCAAGCCGGGGCAAGAACCCATCCCATGCCTCCGCTGTCATTCGGTTGAGGTCTTCGTTCTTGTCGACCGGATTCTCGACCTTGCGGTCATCGAACAATCGGTCGTGTATCTTCTTGATGACTGCCAAGAGCGCATCGTCATCAGCCAAGCCGAGAAGGCGCTGCGCCCACAAGTCTTGATAGGCCTCAGTGGCAATGACGGTCAGGAAGATGGATGACGGCCGGGATCCAGGAGCATCGTCAAAGGAGACTGCTGCCCAGGCCTTGAGATACCGAACAAGCCGTCGAAGCTGGTCACGGTCGTCGCCACTGACCGCTTCTTTGAACCACTTGTAGAGCTTCTTCGGGTCACTGTGTTCCCACTTCCCAGATAAACAGGCCAAGCGTCGGACGTCAGAGTCTGTGTTGAGGTGGTAGACCGGCGTGTCAATGTGGAACTGTCGAATATATGAGGCGCGAGAGCAGCGCTCCTTGGGCGGCACCTCCACCTTCTTCAGCTCTTCGCACGCCTTCTCGTACTCAAGAAGCTCGGCTTGAACCCAGTCCCGGAGTTGCTTGGGCGTTGGTTCTGCGTCTTGGTCGTCGTTCCACTCGAAGTACAGGCCGACGTCAACGTCATACTCTTCACCGAGGTGAACCGGCTTGATAAGCGTGGCGTACTTGTAGGAGCCCTGAAGCCACGTGGAGATGGTGTAGCCGTGCTTGGCAAGTGCCTGCTTCAAGTGGTCGGCGAGGTCGTTCCATTGCTGCTGCAGGAATTCTCGCTGCTCCGTCGTCGGGGTGACGCGTCCGATGAGCGTCTGGTCGGTGTTTCCGTTGAACAGCTTCGAGGCTTGGCCCATCAGCCTTCCTTCAATAGTTTGGGTTGTGGTTGATGTGCCCGGGACGCGTCGCTGTTGGCCATGCTTTGCTAACGACGCCGGCTCCGCCCAGGCCAAGGCAGTTGCCCAGTAAGCTCAGCCAAGCCACCATCGTCCTCGACGCGTACACCGAAGCGGTTCACTTCGACCTCGGGTAAATCTTCGCTGTCGAACCATAGCAGCGAGGTCGTGGTGTCAGTGCCTGCGTAGTGCCTGGAGAGTTCCCACAGATCGAGGCCCTTTTCCCAGTTGTCGAACCAAATGTCTTGTGCAACCTCATCCGTGTCGGCCGCACTGCTGCCTGAAGAACGGAGACGGTGAGCCACGGAGCCAACGGGGATGGCAGATCGGGGAGATATCCAAGCCCCAGCCTGTCGCAAGCTGGTGGAGCGCGCCGCGTAGCGCACAGCACCGCGCTCCATGGTGACGAAGGCGCACGGAATGTCGCTGAGGGAGGCGAATCGTGACGCTGCGGCGGGAAACGATGTGTTGAACACGTCCGCCATGTGCTGGATCAGCTCCAGCGAAGGTTCTTCCTTGGGCACAAGCGACAGCCATTGCTGATACGGCATCAGCAATTCAGCACCGAATGTGTCGCAGGCGATTTCGTTCGGATGCCGCTTCGCATAAGACCAGGACGGAACCTCTTCGTGGCTCGATTCCAGCGCAAGGACGATATGCGCGATTTCGTGGCAGATGGTGAAGCGCTGGCGCTCTTCTGTTTCCAGCGAATTCACCGTGATCACGTGCTTGCCATTCGGCTTGGTGATCGTGTAGCCGGACTCCCCTTCATCAAGCTCCTCCTTCTTGACTTTGGCGTTGGCCTCTACCAGATAAGGCGTCAAGTCTTCCCGGATGTTGGACGCATCGACCTTCGCAACGAAGGCGCGCGCTTTTTGTCGGACATCCGCTTCGTCCATGTTCAATCGTCCTCGTCCTCGAATGCCCTCTGTATCCGGGCAATTAGCGTCGCGGGATCAGGCCTCGTGTTCCCACGATGCCTCACCCCCGCCGCAGCCGAAAAGATGTCGATGCTTATGGACGGATCGTTCAGCACGAACTCGACAAGGCGGGGATCGGCTTCCGCATGGTCAACCAGCCACATCACCAGTGCGGCATCTCTTTCCCCTGGTTTGAGAACCCTCAGCAGCTTCTCGACCAACTCCGCTGACGGGTTCGTCTTCTCGCCGGATTCCAGGCGGTGGACGTAGGCATGGTCCACCGAAGAGAGCTGACCGATTTCGCGCAACGAGAGGGTTCTGCGCTCGCGCAGCGTCTTGAGGGCGACGCCCAGGCCTGTTTGTGACATCCGTTCCGTTCCTTGTGGCTGCAGCGGACGGCGCTATGCGCCTGTCCCCGCAGCAACTGCGTTATGCGGCACCAAGCCGACCATTTGCAGCTTGGCACCAACTCTGATACATTGTTGTCCAGCCAGACAACAGGCATGGGTTCTACGACTCCAGCAGATTGATTTGGCTTGACTCGCCCGTTGTCTGCAAGAGCAACGTATTTTGCTTCAGCGGGTGGTCATTGGCAACCCGGCCGACTGGCCGGGGTCTCGATGGTTCAACTTTAGGAAATTCGCCATGACAGGCAAAAATCAGCATGTAGTTCCTCACCAGGACGGTTGGGCCGTCAAGGGTGCCGGCAATCAGCGGGCAACCTCCGTGCACGACACGCAGCAGCAGGCCATTGACGCGGGGCGGGACATCGCACGCAACCAGCAGTCGGAACTGGTCATCCACCGTCCGGATGGCCGCATCCGTGACAAGGACAGCCACGGCAACGACTCCTTCCCGCCGAAAGGCTGAGAGCCGTGACGGGTGTGCCCACCTACCATGTGCTCGCCCTGTCTGGGGGCGGCTATCGCGGCCTGTACACAGCAACGGTTCTCGCCGAGCTCGAAGCCGTGCTGGGCCGCCCCATCGCTTCGCATTTCGATCTGATCTGCGGTACTTCCGCAGGCGGCATGCTGGCCTTGGGGCTGGCAGCGGAGATCCCGGCCATTGAACTCAAAGCCCTGTTCGAAAAGCAAGGCTCCCGCATCTTTGGTTGCCGCAGTCTTGCACGGCGGCTTCTGGGCTTCTGGTTCAACGCGAAGCACGATTCCAACGGATTGCGGGAGGTGCTGACTGAGCGCTTCCAAGACACCACGATCGGCAACTTGAAGCACCGTGTTCTTGTGCCGGCCGTCAACTACTCGACGGGGCGTGGGCAGTTCTTCAAGACGCCCCACCATCCTTCCTTCGAGTTGGATCACCGCCTGAAGATCGTCGATGTGGCATTGGCGACTGCCGCCGCGCCCGTTTACTTTCCGCTGGCGCGCAATGACCGCGGCGTCTTCGCCGATGGTGGACTGGTCGGGAATGCACCCGGGCTGTTCGGGTTGCACGAAGTCAATACGTTCCTCGCACCGAAGCAGAATGCGCTGGTTCGAGTGCTGTCCATCGGCACGATGACGATCGGTGCAACCGTCCGCGGCGGCGCCAGCCTCGACCGTGGCTTCGGTAAGTGGCGCGGGGGGCTGTTCGATCTGGTGATTTCCGCCCAGGAATCCTCGGTGGACTACATGCTGCGCCAGTCGCTGGGGAACAACTACTTCCAGATCGACGACAAGGCCACGCCTGACCAAAGCAAGGATGTGAAAGCGCTGGACCGGGTTTCCATCGGCGCCACGAACACGCTGAAGGACCGCGGCAACCATGCAGCGCAGCGCGCGCTGGGCGATCCTCTTTTCCAACCATTTCGAGCGCACCAGGCCGGCGCACCCATCTTCTATCACGGCCCCAACAAGAATGTTCCGGAGGCCGCATGCTGAACTTGAGCCCGCTTTTCTTCACCACTGTTGATGACGAATCCTGCATGCATGAAGAGCTGGATCTGTCACCTGAACAACGTGCATGGATCGCCAGCGCCCGCAACGATGTCAGAAATTGCCTGCGCGCCGGCATCCCGCGCGTGCTGAACGAGCGCGGCTACACGGACGATGTGCCGCAACCGCGCTTCTTCACGCAAGGGTCTTGGGCATACAAGACTTTGAACGCTCCGGCACAACAGCCCCAGCAGGCGGATGTCGATGATGGTTGCTATCTGCCGTTGAGCTTCATCTCGCAGACGAAGCGTCCCAGCAGGGCCACAACGGTGTTCTTTGCCGCGGCAGAAGAAGCTCTGAAGCCGCTGGTCGAGGAGAAGCGCTGGAAGCTCGTCACCGACAAGCCTACGTGCATCCGGATCGTCATTGCTGCCTTTGCCCACATCGACATCCCGCTGTACGCCATCCCCGACATGGAGTTCGTCACGCTCGCTAAGGCATCAATGGAGCGATATGGATACGACTCTCTCACCGAGGCGGTCAACAAGGCAGAGCGGGATGCCTGGACGGCGCTACCTGCCGACAAGGTACTCCTGGCCCACCGTGAGTGCAACTGGATGGCTTCCGACCCCAGGCCGGTGAAGGAGTGGTTTCTGGGCGAAGTGGACGCCAAGGGCGAACAGTTCCGCCGCGTGGTGCGCTACTTGAAGGCGTTCCGCGATTGGCGGTGGTCCAGCGGCGGGCCCTCCTCCATCCTGTTGATGGCTGCGGCGGCACCACTGTTCGAGAAGCGGGATCGGCGCGACGACCTGGCGTTGCTGGACGTCGTGGCGGCCCTGCCGGCTAAGCTGCGTGCGGGGGTGAACAACCCCGTGGATGAGTCAGAGTCGCTCACGGTGCGACTTGGCAAAGAGGGCGTCGAAGACGCGGCGAAGGCGTTCGAAGCATTGGAAAAGGTGCTGCGCGGCGCAACCGACGCCGGTAGCCCTTCACAGGCCTGCATCTGGATGCAAGGCGAGTTCGGCCCCCGCTTCCCTAATGCCCCGGATCGCGTCAAGGTGGTATCCATTGCCGCCACCATCGCCGCAGCGCCAGCCACGGCCGGGCCAAGCGAACTGGTCGGGCGAACGAAGGCCGGATGACCAGCGCCTCTGCAGTCACCGACGTGGTCGAAGCCTTCAAGCAGCAAGGCTTCGAGTTTGTCGGCAAGACGGATGACGGCTGGTTCAAACTGCGGGGGGCGTTGACACCTCCCGGCGCTGCCAAGGGCTGCCCGTGTGAAGTCCAGCTCGACCCGACCTTCTTCGACCTGCCTCGCATTCAGCTTCTCGAGGTTCCGCCTGGACTGCCCAAGGCGGTTCCGCATCTTGGCGCGGACGGTGGCCTTTGCTACATCGCCAAGGGAACCGTCGTTCTGGACATCTACGATCCTGTAGGCCAGTCGCTGGCGTGTCTGCAACGCGCGGTCATCGTGTTCGGGCGGATATTGAAGGGCGAGATGGTCGACGATCTCGCGGAGGAATTCTTTGCCTACTGGAACGGCTGGCTTTGCTTCGTGGACATGCAAGGCGAAGATCTGGGGCGGCAGAACTGCATCGTCGCGCAAGCCAGTGGGAATCCGCTGTGGTTCATCACCGACAACGAAGATCGGACAACAAGGAAGCTGAAGTCGCTCGGCTACCAGGTCACCGATAAAACGGTGCTGACCTATCGGGTCAAGACCACCGCACAACCCCGACCGCTGACCAGCCACTGGCCCCCCGAAACCGTGGGGGACATCTTGGCTTGGCAAGGCACCCTGGATCCTCGGTGTCGTCGCAAGATTCACGAGCGAATCAAGGAAGGGGAAAGAAAAAAGGCAAATGGCGTCCTGATCGTCATCGAATCGCCACTGATGACCTATGGCTTTGCTGTGCTCTTTGACCACCAACCGGCGACGCAGAAAACCAAGCTCGCTGACCGCAGGGATTCGAGTTATGGGTTGAAGGTGATGCCCGTCTCGGTGATTCGGATCGATGACCGGTATCTGGCCCAGCGCAACATTCCCCAGTCGAAGACGCTGGCGGGAAAAAGAATCGCCCTGGTGGGGTGCGGCACAATCGGCGGATACCTCTCGGATATGCTGGTCAAGGCCGGGGCAGGAACTTGCGGCGGGAAGCTCACGCTGGTGGATTTTGATTACTTGGTTCCGCAGAACATCGGGCGGCATCGACTTGGGTTCCCAGACCTGTTGTCGAACAAGGCCGAGGCGATGGCAAAGGAAGTCAAGCGCTTGGCGCCTGGCGCCGAGGTTCATGCGCTTCCCGTGGATGTCAGGCAGGCCCAGTTGGGACAACTGGATCTGCTCATCGACGCCACTGGCGAAGAATCTCTCGGGCACTGGCTGTGCGGCCGCTATCGGGCTCCAACGCCGATGCTTTCCGTCTGGATCGAAGGACCGGGAACGGCTGTGCGTGCGCTTCTGAGAGCGAATGCATTGGGTGCGTGCTTCCGATGCTTGTGGCACAGCAACAGGAGAGGCGAACTTCGCTCTACGCTTGATCCGCTTCCCATCATCTTGGCGGGCCATGGATGCGAGGGGTTGTATGTGCCATTTCCGGCTTCGGTGTCGGTGCAGGCTGCCAGCTTGGGTGCTGAGATGGCCCTTGATTGGATCAACGGCGTGCACTCTCCTGCGTTGCGGACCCGGCTGATCGACCAGATCCATCAGCTGGCCACGCCTGACTGCGATCCTCTGCGAGATCGGGATTGCCCGCTATGCAGTTCCTAGGCTCCTGGGCAACCGGCGACAAAGGCAGGTTGCTTCATTTTTCTGCAGGTACGCTGCAGACATTCAGTCAGCATATTCAGGGCAGTGATGCCGACTGCGAAGCAGGCGGGCTTTTACTTGGTTCCGTACATGGAGGCCACTTGCTCATTGAGCAAGCGACGGTTCCCACGGTTTGGGACAAACGGTTTCGCTATCTGTTCGAGCGAATGCCGTTTGGTCATGAAGCTATCGCACTGTCTCGATGGACGGCGAGTCAGGGAACCGTCCGCTATCTAGGCGAATGGCATACCCATCCGGAAGACCATCCTCATCCTTCTGGTCTTGATAGATCGGAATGGAGCCGTTTGTCAGCGAAGCGGCGAGACAAGCGACCAATGCTTGCTGTCATCGTCGGGCGAAAATCTTTGTATGTCGAATTGGTGCCGAGTTCAGGCCTTGGCCCCATACTCACTGCAATTGAATAGCAGCTGATGCCGTCACTGCCCTCTGACGTTGGGATAGAGACCATTCGCAGGCCAAGTGTCTTACAGGGTATGGCTGCAAGACTGAACCGCCCCGGAAAATCTGGAGGCTCCATTCCTTGAGAAGATGGAGCTATGAGCAGAGCAAGCAAGTTCTCCCCGGAAGTCCGGGAACGGTCGGTGAAGATGGTGCTGGAGCACCAAGACGAGTACGAGTCGCAGTGGGCGGCGATCGTGTCGGTGGCGGCCAAGGTTGGCTGCACGGCCGAGACGCTGCGAGGCTGGCTTCGCCAGCACGAGCGCGACACGGGCAAGCGTGACGGCGTAACGACGGCCGAGAAGGAGCGCATCAGGGCGCTCGAACGCGAGGTGCGCGAGCTGCGCCAGGCCAACGAGATCCTACGCAAGGCGTCGGCGTATTTTGCCCAGGCGGAGCTCGACCGCCCCTTCAAACGATGAAGCGATTCGTCGATGAGCAGCGAGACGTTCACGGGGTCGAGCCGATCTGCAAGGTGCTGCAGATCGCCCCGTCGACGTACTACGCGCATGCGGCCAGGCAGGCCGATCCGGAGCTGCGATCGCAGCGGGTGAAGACCGACGAGATACTGATACCCGAGGTGCAGCGCGTGTGGGACGACAACTACCAGGTCTACGGGGTACGCAAGGTCTGGCGGCAGCTGCGGCGCGAGCGAGTCGACGTTGCGCGCTGTACCGTGCAGCGGCTGATGAAGCGGCTTGGGCTGAGGGGCGTTGTTCGAGGCAAGGCCGTGCGCACGACGGTGAGCGATCCGAAGGCGCCGTGCCCGCTCGATCACGTGAAGCGGCAATTCAAGGCCGATCGGCCGAACGCGCTGTGGGTCAGCGACTTCACGTACGTCTCGACTTGGCAAGGATGGGTCTACGTCGCTTTCGTCATCGACGTGTTCGCCCGTCGCATCGTGGGCTGGAAGGCCTCCTGCTCGATGCAGACGGACTTCGTGCTCGACGCGCTCGAGCAGGCGTTGTACGCGAGGAAGCCGGTCGGCCCGGATCGCCTGATCCACCACAGCGACCGAGGCGTCCAGTACGTGTCGATCCGATACACCGAGCGGCTGGCCGAGGCGGGCCTGGAGCCCTCTGTGGGCAGCGTGGGCGACTCGTTCGACAACGCACTGGCCGAGACCATCAACGGCCTCTACAAGGCCGAGGTGATCCATCGGAAGTCATCCTGGCGCACGCGCGACGAAGTCGAGTGGGCCACGCTCCATTGGGTCGACTGGTTCAACAACCGCCGATTGCTTGAACCGATCGGTAATATCCCGCCGGCCGAAGCCGAAGCCAACTACTATTCGCAACCCAACGAGTCCGTCATGTCGGCGTGACTCAACCCAAGGAGTCTCCGGGAAACCCGGGGCGGTTCAAGACTGTGTGTTCGCGATATTGGAAAAACTTGGATTGAGTAGCAACTCAGCGCTGCCTTGGCTCATTTATGGGGCAAATATGCATGCTTGGCATATTCGCGGTGCAGTTCGGCACGAAGCTCAGTCACCAGATAAACTAGAGCGTGGTTTTTGCGAATTTCTGCTGCTAGTTCTTCACGTAGCTTTCTCATGACCGTCGGCATGGGCACAGGCTGTGCGTGCGAGGAAGCGGCATGTACTTCTTTGCGTAGGCTTTCAACTACATCCTGGTGCGATGCGTAGATGTTCGCCCGGCTGACACCAGCAACCCGACACAATTCACTGACGGTGATCCTGGCACGTGGGTTGTCTCGGCGAAGCAGGATCAGGGCGGCATTCACACGCTCGCGGACTGACAGATGCTGGCGCTTCCTCATGAGGTCCTCGCTGGGTGACTGTTTCTCTCTACCACCAGCCCCCGCAAGATTGTCTTGGAATCCTTCAACCTCTTTTCCACCAGTTCCGTGGCTTGCACCGACAACCCCTTCCGCACCAGGAATTGTTCCTCGCGCCGGACGCGGTCGTTCCACCACGCGTGGTGCTCTTGTGTGACGACGAAGTTGGCGCACGTTGCGCACACGTCGGGGGCTCTGAGGATTTCATTTGGGCCAATGGCATCGCCTTGACAGGCAGAGTGGCTTTCCGAGTAGACGCAGTAGCCCCAACTGCACGGTGCCATCTTGATCCCCTTGGCGACTAGGCTTTCCACCAGCGGGCGGAGTCCTGCCTTACCGGCGAAGGCAGGATCCGTTCTATGAGCTTGCCTGTACTCCTCGATGCGCGCGGCCGCCTTGCCAGCTGTGCGCGAGCTGCTCAGCAAGTTCGTCAGCGTCCGCGCCAGGTCCTCGCGATCCTCCTCTTCCAGCAATTGCATGAGTTCGAAGTCCGTGCCGACGTAGACGCCGTCCGTGAACTCGCGGTAGGCGTGGCCGTAGTGGGCGGAGAGCGCCTCCAAGGCCTTTCTGTCCCTCTTCACGACGAACTTCGCGAACGTCTTGCGCGCGGCGTGCGGGTGTAGCCTCACCGCAACCGGCCTGCCCGCTCGGAATGGCGCTTGAGCAAACGCCTGCATCAAGATGATGGGCATCGTTCCGCCCAGGCGCCGGGCGGTGGTCGTGGGATCGGGCACCATCGACCCTTGGGAGCGGGTCAAGAACAGCGCAACGCTGTTGCTCTCTGTTCTTGCGAGGTGGAACACCGATCGAAGCCACTCGATGACCGACGGCAAGGGCTCGCCCGCCACCCAGCGGCGCTTGCGCCCGGATGCCTTGGCTGCCACGCCCTTGATGAAGGTGATCGGAAGCCCTGTGGGACTCTCCTGCTCCTCCAGGCAGTCCACATCGAGTCGAACCAGTTCCCCCACCCGTAGGCCGACCATGAACAACAGCAGGGTGACTGCGGCGCCGAGCGTGATGGTCATGGCCTGGCACAGTTGGCGATAGTGGACTGGGCCCTGTATGCACAGCGCACCTGCCAGCTCGCTGGCTTCGGGCGTATTGCACAACCGTTCGTAGACCACTCGGATACGTTGGGTACGTACCCGCGGCGCCAGTGGCGCGGCAAGCCGCTTCTCCTGCCACAGCTCCTCGGCGGCTCGGGCCATGAAGGGGCCCATCCGCTGAAGCCATTCAATGGCGTCGTTGATCAGCGGCAGAGCGACCTCCTCAGGGACCGCCTTGAACGGACGGGCCGCTCGCCCTCGAAGCAATTTGGCATCCGCCTCGATCAGGCCCGGATTGACACTCAGCGGCAAGCTGTACTTGCCGCGAAGCTCCCACATCCGTCGGTACAGCAGGATGTACGCGTGCCACGTCGCGTCACTCGGCGCACCTTGGCCGTGCCGCTCGCGACGGGTCATCAGGAATTTCAACAGGTGGTCGGGCCTGAGCTTGTCGAAGCTCCAGATGTCTTGCGTCGCCATCCAGCGCACCAGGTAGCGAAGCTGCCGACACCACAGCAGCACGGTGGAATGGGCCAGGCGTGCCCGGCCCTTCGTGACGGGATATTCGATCAGCGCAACGACAAGTTCCTTGAGGCTCTTGAGCAGCGCCGAGCGCTCGGCAGGCGTTCCGTCCAAAGGCAGTATCTCGCGCCAGTCGATGGCCGCTTCCCCGTCTTCATAGAAGTCCGACGTGGCCAAATACCATGCGTACCGCGTCCTGCGGCGAATCAGCGTAGACATCGGCATGGCTATTCGATCCACGGCAGGCGTTTCACATCGACCAGCAGCGCGGCTTTCTCCCGCACTGCGCTGGACACCAGCGGCAGGATCTCCTGCTCGATGATCGTTTTGACGGGTCCGTATATCGTGTCGAACCGGGCTACCCATCCCTCGCAAATCGAGCGCAACCGAGCCTGCTGCAGGGCCTCGCTTGCCCCAAGCAGCCGGGCCACGACCTGGGCATCGTCCACGGGAACAACCGCGCCCGGACACGTCGCGCACTGGTAGAACTGCATGCACATGCGCCCGGGCGAGCTTCCCGCGGCGACACCGGCCAGCGGATCCTTGCAGCCAAAGCCGAAGACGGTCTCCATCGGAGGCCCGGCCGCGCTGTCGTATGCCACGGCAGCGTGGGTGACGCGATTGCGCGAGCCTCGACTCTCCCGCAGCAACACCCCCTGGAATCTGAGGATAGTGTGATCGTGCTGTGCCTGGAGATCTGCGGCCGATGTGTACCGCTGCGTCGTCCCCACGTCGGCATGGTTCAGGCGCATTTTGGCGGCGCGGATGGAGCGCCCGGCGACATGATGCAGCTTGGCACCAGCGCGCCGTAAGTCGCTCAGATGGAAGCTGGCGAGTGCATGCCGATGCAGGAATTCGGCTAGGCAATCGTGGATGGACTGCCAGCTGATGACCCGGCAACCAGCCTTTCCCCGCGCGATGAACACCAGGGCTGCTTCCTCTGATCGGGCCGAGGAGACGAGATCCTGATTAAGGGCACACATTCGCCGCACAAGATTGGGCGCACTCCACGCGCGGCCCACGGGGAAGTCGGCGCTTTGCTCGCTGCATGCCCGAGGCTTGTCCCACACCAGTCGTTCCAGGTCCGTCCGTACCGCATGAGGCTCGATGCAGGAGCGCGCCAGCAGGCGGAGCGCCTGGGGGTTGCCGCTGGTCTGAACCAAGATCGCCAGGTAGAACGGGAAGACGTCATGGATGGTCGGATACAGCCACGGCAAGATGCCATGCAAGCCACCGAACGCTCGCGCACGCCCCAAAACGCTCGATCCGGCTCTCACATCGAGCACTGCTTGTTGCTTGGGCAGATCACCGCCGCCGATATCCATCAGTTCGCGGATGACACGAACGAGCGACCCCTCCTCCTCTGATCCAGCGACACCCGAGCGCATCCGTTTTCCTTTCGCCAAGCGCGCTTCGACGCGCTCGATGTCTGCATAGCAGCAGCGCAGGATTTCCTTCATCTGCCCCTCATCCATGGTGGGGCGGCCCTGCGAATCCACCTGATGAAATTGCGCAGGAAGAAGGCTGGCCCGAGGGTCTACCGTGCCTCGGACGTTCCTCACGCACCATCGAAGCAGGCGGCAGATGGCGTTCATGCACTCCTGGGCGGCCTTCGGACCATAGTGCGACCGCTGCAGCCAGACCGCCAGACTGTCAATACAGTTCACCGGCAGCGGCCGCTGTGCAGCCCTCTTGGCCAGAGCCAGGGCAAAGCAACGAATTCCGCGCCAGGCCAGCCGCTGGGACTCGATGGTGTTGTGGCCGTACAGAGCGATGAAGCCACGGATCAGCGCACCGGCGACGCGAGGATGGAAACCCAGCGCGCCAAAATCGAACAAGGACCTGGGGGCGCCTCCCTGCGGACCACTCACCTGGAGCTGCAGGCCGCGCACTTCGTGAGTCAGTTCCACCCTCATTGCGCGCTCCCGTACAAGAAGTCCAGCGCATCAAGCACCGCGTCGCTGTTCGCCTCCACAGCCCGCAGATAGATCTCGGTGGTCGCGATGTTCGCGTGGCCCAGAAGAACTTGCAAGGTCTTGATGGAGTTCATGGGCCCGCCCTTGCCCTGGTAGTTCTCCAGGGCGTTGAGGATCTGCACTGCGAAGGTGTGCCGCAGGTGATGCAGCGTCGCCTCGCTTTCGATCTCATCGGCACATCGACGGAACGCGCGTGTCAGGGCATTTCTGCTCACGGGATTGCCCCGGCGCGTCAGGAAGACGACATCTCGTGCGTGCTCGTCCGCGGGCTGGGGCCGCTCCGTCAGGATGTACCACTGCGTCGCCTCGACCAGCTTGGCCGGCGCCTGGATGGTCAGCAGTCGAGACCCTTTGCGAAGAAGCTCAATCGGCACAAGCCCACCACCCTGCATGGCGATCTGGTTCGACGTGGGCAGGTCCTTGATCCTCAGGGAACATGCTTCGAACCGGCGTGTGCCGGTGGTGACGCACCACTGGAACAGCAGGCGGTAATGTGATGGCGCGACGGTGAACAGCCGCGAGATTTCCTCGATGCTCAACACCTTCGGCAGTCTCTTGTCCACGCGCGGTGCGATCGGGTTGCTGCTTCGAACTCTGACGCCGGTTGCCCATGATGGCGCGCCCGACGCGCGCCCTGCGGACCTTTCGAGCAGGAACGTGCCCAGGGCCGATCGCATCACGCCGCGCCGCGCCCCCCAGGCATGGAACTGTGCAGCCACGACCACCCGATGGTTGGCGGTTGAGGAAGCGTACTGCAGACTTCGATCACCGTGGCGTCCATTGACCAAATGGTTCTTGTAGAGCCCGAGGTGCTCCTCCGTGGCTTGCCCAAGCCCTGTCTTGCGGTGCCGCAGAAAGAGCAACCAGGGGATCAGGGCTTCAGCATAGGTGCGCACCGTGTCACCTGTGGCGCTGCGGCTTTTCAACGCGGTCTCGGCCAGGAATGCACACGGCAACTCCAGCGGCAGACCAGCCCCATCGACGATGAAAGCCAGGGGCCCTACGTCGAAGTAATGCATCAGATCGGCGTCTGCGTTCTCGCCTGACACCAGTCCAACTACCGACTCTCGGCTCTTGAAATCCTTTCGAGGATTGACGAGCAAAACCTTCAGTTCTCTGCTGGGCATCTTCTCTCCAGTTGCTTCATCTCAACTGGAACAGTACCGGGCCATCACCGATCACGAGGCAGACAGACAGAAAACGTCACCTAACCCACCTGCACAAGAACCTCTACCGGTTCACCAAGATGACGCGGGTCGCAGGCCTGCCGCAGAGCAATTCGGAGCGCGCGTTCGACCTCTACCTGAAGACGCGCTACACGATGAAGCTGCACGGCAACGCGCAGCGCGGCGTGGTCTTCGCGACCGCGACACCGGTGGCCAACACCATGGCCGAGATCCACACGATGCAGCGCTACCTGCAGCCCAGGAGGCTGGAGGCCCTGGGACTGCAGCAGTTCGACGCCTGGGCGGCGACCTTCGGGGAGTCGGTCACGGCACTGGAGATCGCGCCGGACGGCAGCGGCTACCGCATGCACACGCGCTTCGCGCGCTTCATCAACGTGCCGGAGCTGATGGCCATCTTCGGCGAGATCGCGGACATCCGCACCGCCGAGATGCTGGACCTGCCGGTGCCCAAGCTGCGTGGCGGCAAGCCGCGCACGGTGGCCTGTCCGGCCAGCACGGCGCTCAAGGCCTACGTGCAGACGCTGGTCAAGCGGGCGGAGGCGATCCGCAACGGGCATGTCGATCCGACCGAGGACAACATGCTCGCGGTCACAAACGACGGCCGCGCCGCCGCGCTGGACTTCCGGCTGGTTGCACCGACGGCGCGGTTCGATCCGGACGGCAAGGTCGCAGCCTGCACCCGCGAGGTGCTGGCGATCTGGCAGCGGACTGCGGACTTCCGCGGCACGCAGTTGGTGTTCTGCGACCAGTCGAGCCCGAAGGGGGGCAAGGCCTTCAGCGTCTACGAGGACCTGAAGGAGCGGCTGTTGGAGGCGGGCATCCCCGAGCGGGAGATCGCCTTCATCCACGACGCCGAGACCGACGTCCAGAAGGCCAAACTGTTCAAGGCGGTCCGCGAGGGCCGCGTGCGGGTGCTGCTGGGATCGACCGGCAAGATGGGCGTCGGCACGAACGTGCAGACGCGCCTGGTGGCGCTGCATCACCTCGATGCGCCGTGGCGCCCGTGTGACGTCGAGCAGCGCGAGGGCCGCATCCTGCGGCAAGGCAACGAATGCGAGGAAGTCGAGATCTTCCGCTACGTGACCGAGCAAAGCTTCGATGCCTATTCCTGGCAGACGCTGGAGACCAAGGCGAGGTTCATCGCGCAGGTCATGCGCGGCGACAAGGGGCTGCGGGCGATCGAGGACGTGGAACTGGCCACGCTGAGCTACGCCGAAGTGAAGGCCCTAGCATCGGGCAACCCGATGGTGATCGAGAAGGCCGGCGTGGACGCGGAGGTGGCCAAGCTCTCCACCCTGTTCTCGGTCTGGCGCAACCAGCGCTGGGCCAACGAGAGCGAGGTGGGACGGCTGCCGATGCTGATCGCGTCGCTGGAGCAGAAGGTGGCACTGCACGCGGTGGATGCCGAAGCAGCGCAACCGCAGACGATGGCGCAGCTCGCCGTGGAGCTGGGTGGCCGCCAGGTCGCCGGGCCCGACGCCGTGGGCGAGGCCCTGCGCGAACTGGTGAAGGCAGCGAAGGCGGAGAACCGCCATGGCGCGCCGCTGATCGACCGGGCCGTGGGCCGCTTTGGCGGTTTCGAGCTGGGCCTGACGGCGGTGCGTGGCGAGGAGACGCCAGCGCTGTACCTGGCCGGTCGCTGCCGCTACGACGCCCAACCCTACCAGACGGGTCCGGGCCTGGTGTCGGCCTTGCTGGCGGCGCTGACCTCGGTTGCCGAGCAGCATGCCCGCACGGGCGAGCAGCTCAGCGTGCGCCGCAAGCGCTTGGAAGACCTGCAGCTCGAACTGGACCGTCCGTTTGAGCACGAAGCAAGGCTGACCACACTGCTGGTGCGCCAGCGCGAACTGGTCAAGCAGCTCGACCTCGGCAAGGACGAGGCGGGCAGCGCCGGCCTCGATGGCGAGGCGGCCCGCCAGGCCGCCTGAACATTGGCCCCACTACCGCAAGGTGGTGGGGCTTTTTTTCGTCTCACGATGACGCCGTCGCCGCGGTTCGCTTGAGCAAGGCAAGGCTCGAGGCAAGCGGCGCGGCATCGCCATGTGGCGAACATCGCGGGCGAATCGGGGCGATTTCGGGTGGCAAATCGAGCTTGCACATGCCCACGGCCGCCGGACGCGCATACTGGAGAGGCTTCCCGTGGGCATCGCGTCCACAAAGCCTTCATCGGCAGCTCCGGCTGTCCTGAAGTCCAGCTTCGCTGGCGTCGCAGTCGATACCTGCCCTCGAGTTCCCTGGCTTCGTCCGGGGTGGCTGCTTTGGCAGCCATGAGTTCTTGTCGGCCTTCGGGCTGACGCCTGCACATGGACGGTGGCCTCACGGCTACCTGCCATCGAGCGAAGGCCCTCACCGCAAGGCGTGGGTCTTCATCCCATGCCGACCCATGCCGGGTCGGTACCGAGCCGCCTCGCTAGCGCGAGGCACACCCGAACGGGGACCCCAGTCCCCGCCAGGGTTGGGCGTTCCCCTTTTTCATCGAAGGAGAACCCCATGCTCGCTGTCATTGCAGCTGTAGAACCGCGCCGCATCCCGGTGCTGCTGGGTGGATCCGGCCTTGCCGGTCATCCACCCGTCCCGCACCGCAAATTGCCGGTGCTGCTGCGGCCCCTGCCCTGCCTCGGCAAGTGCATGGGCCGTCCGTGCGCTGACTGCCGCGCCGCGGGTTGACCATGACGGTCGATCTGTACCGGCGCCGAGTCGCCGCCACTGTGGTCGAACTGGCCCGGGAAGACCCCTTCCTGGTTCAGGAAGTCATCGCTCGCCTGCGCGCAACGGGCGAGATTGAAGCCGACGATCTGGTCTATCTGGACCGGATCGCCGATCGTTGGATCGGGATCGCCGAAACCAATGCCAGGCAAGGGACCTCAACGCACGCGCGTCAAACGCGCGGGTAGCGAGGCCCCCTTTGCCTTGGCAAGGGCGGTTGCGACCTTTTCCAGCAGTTCCGGACGCTCCTCGCCCAGCGTATTGGCCCATCGGGCCAGTGCCTGGTCGAGATCGTCCTGCGTTCGCGCCCCGCCGACGTCGACTCCGAGCTTTCGGAACTCTTCGACCTCGGTGGGCGTGAACCGGAGTGAGTGGCCTGCACGAAGCATGTGTGGGTGATCCAAGGCGTGTGGGTAGCCAGCTTAGCAAAGCAGCGCACCGCCACAACCCCTGGGAGACTGACGCCTCCCGCCTCGGGGCTTGGCGCGCACATCCCGCAAGCAAGGAGAATGACCATGAGTCAGAGTGCTTCGCGCCCCAAACCGCGACCCAGTGCCATCGGCACGGAAGAAGAGAAAGCCTGGGTGTCGTTCTATCGACGCGCGAGCAAGGACCCGGCGATCGCCGCCGAGGTTCTGGCCCAGCTCGATGCGGACCCCGAGATGAAGCGCGAACACCTCGCGCTGTACCTGTGCTGCCGCGAGTCACTGCGTGTCCAGCAGGCACGCGATGCTCGCAACCAGCGCATCGGCCAGTTCGTGCGATGGCTGATGGGTGCGCTGCTCGTCAGGCTGCCATCGGCTGCTGCGCGCTCCCTGGGCCGTGGACGCGACGTTGCCGTGGCTTGTCTGCCCGAGAATGCCAGTGAACCCGCGCAAGCGCAGGTTCGCCGGCTGTCGAAGGACCCCAAGGTTCGTTCCGCAAGGACGGCCTTCAAGGCACCAACGACCGAAGTACCAACGCCCGCCGAGTCGTCCACCGACCCGGCCCAGGCGCTGCCACAGCGAGGCCAGGCGACTGGCTGAGCGAAAGCAACCGCGTTCTCCCGGCCCCGTGCCGGGAGAACGGCCCGGTTTTTCCACTTCACGCGCGGCCCCGCGTCACCGGGCCAATCCACTCGCCTTCAACCTGCGGTTGCGTCTCTCACCGGGACAGCGCCGCTGCACGCACGTGCTCCTCCAGATCGATGACCACATCCGCCATGCCCGCCAGTTCCGGGGTCTGCGAGATGAAGAACTCGCGCGTGTATCCGCCGATACGCAGCACCTCACGCTTCATCGCACCGAACATGCGCTTGCGTGCTGGATCCAGCGCACCGTCGGCTTCGTCCGAGAACAGCGTCGCATAGCGGCGCTCACTGGTCTGGGAGAGGTACAGCGCCACGGCCCGGACCAGGCACTCGTTGATCCAGACTCTCTCGCCACCGCTCATCATCCGGACGCTCTTGCTCTCGCCGGATTCGGCATCGTGCACCACGATGTCGAAGCCTTCCCGAAGCTCCCCCTTCGCGGTCTCCGCCTGCGTCACGATGGACACCGTGAAACGTGCCCCATAGCAGGCCATCAGCAGCTCGTTGGCCAGACCTGAAAGCGCGGGCCCGGCATCGTCGATCGCCAGCGCGATCAAGCCGTCGTTGCTCATGCAGCGCGCGAGCAGGGTCCAATCTGCGACCGCGTCCTCGACCCGCTTGGCACGCCGCTGCACAGATACCCGCCGTTGGCCGAGTTGCTGTTGGGCGCGGCGCAGTTCCACCAATGCCTGCGACTGCCGCACGGCCTCGAGGTGTGCGGCTTGCAACGCCTCGCACTGCGCGGCCGCGCGATCTCGATCCGCCTCGGCCGCACGCAGGGCGCGCCCATCGAATGGCATCGGGAGCGCCTGTAGCAGCGCATCGATCCTCGCCAGCGACTTCTGCAACTGCTCGGACTGTGTGCGGCGCTGGCCCTCGATGCCGCGCAAGGACGCCAGGATGCACTCCCGTTCCTCCTGCTCTTGCCGAGCAGGTTCCGGGTCACCGTCAACCTCCGCCGTGCCCTTCAGTTCCTCGTTCGCCTCCGCAAGGCGCAGGCGCGTGCCGGCGATCTCCTCCGCCTTGCCCGCCAACAGCGCATAGCGTGAGGCCCTTGCACGGCTGCGTTCCAGCCGATCTTCTTCTCGCTGCAATTGCGCCTCGGCCGAAGACGTCGCTTCGACACGCCCTCGCGCCAACTGGACATCAGCGAGCGCCTGCGTCCGCTCTGCAGCGAGACGCTGCAACACGCCTTCGGCGCTCGGAATCAATGCCTTCGCTTCCCGGGCGTCCGCCAGCAGCTGGCAGTCCCCCTGCAACGCCATTCCGCTGCAGGGCACCTCCCGCGTGAGCGCGAACCTGCGGCTCAGCGACTGCGCCCGAAGAGCCGCCTGTCCCGCCTCGCGCTCGATGGCCTCGACCCGCTGCTCGCCCAGGCGCATCGCGCTGCGCGCCGACTCCCACGCCGTGACCGCTTCTCGTGCCTGAAGGAGACGACCGGCCCGCATGGGCAACACACGCTCGGCCAGCGGCAGCCGCTTGACCGCACGCTCAACCAGCGGGGCACGCGACAGCAGGGCAACGCATTGCACCTGTGCCGCCTGCGCCCGCTCCCGCCGTCGCCGGGTCTGCTCGGCGCGCTGCGCGCATCGCTGGTCGAGGCGTTCGAGCCTTTGCCGGTCCAGGCGTTCGCGCTCTCCAAGGTCACGGATGGCCGCAAGGTCGGCCGCCTGCGCAGCGGATCGCTCTTCCTGCAACTGGCTGCGCCTCGCATCCGTCTCTCGGCTCTGGTCGCGCTGGGCCATCAGGCGGGCGCAGGATTGGCTCAGCTCCTCCCGCCTTTCGGCCGCTTTGCTCGCTGCAAACTGAGCCTGCTGGGCCCGTGCCGGGGCGTCCGCTGCTTTCGCCAAGCCGCAGGCTGCCGCTTCCTCGTCCTCGACGATGACGGCGAGTTCCTGCCGGATCCCCACCAACCCCGCTTTCAGCAGCTTGGCCGTCTGCGACGCCTTGGCACCCAGTTCCCGGATCTGATCCTGCGCCAACAGATCGGCCAGCAGGGTCTTGATCTCGCCATTGCGGTAGTCCGACAGTTGCCGCTTGCCCTGGGCGCCAAACACGGATGTGAAGAACGTGTCCGCGCTTCCGCACAGATGCTCGACGCAACGGGTGTAGGTTTCGACTTTCCCGTCTGACACAGTGCCATCGTCCAGTACCACCGGGCGCCACACGCCATCGTCCGCCAGAGTGCTCAGATAGGCCTCCGTTCTGCGCCGGCCGTTGAGACGGATCACCACCTGGGTGCGGTAGCAGCGCCCCTCCAGGGCCCAGGTCAGGTCCTTCTCGCTTTCGGGAAGGTACACGTGGTCGTAGTAGCTGAACCCGCCCGCGCCCGCCGTCGCGACCCTTGAGGGCATGGTCATGAACGGATGCATGTTGTCGAGCACGGTGCTCTTGCCGCGCCCGTTCGCGCCGGTGATCGCCACCAGTTGCGCGCCATCACACAGGGCTTCGAAGTCCAATGTCAGGGTTTCAAGACCAAGGCCGTCTCGAATGCCGCGAAAGCCTTTGAGAGTGAGAGACAGAAGTTGCATGTTGCGAGTCCTTGATGTGGGTGGAATGCCATCGGTCGATGAACCCCAGTCTCTCGCTCAGTTGGACGCAATCAAGGGCATGCTTGGAGAGTCAGATATGCTTTACACAGTGAATAACGATGAAAGAACAATGATTTGAGCCGGACATTCTTCGCCTACCACCTCACCCACCACTTCGGGCCATTCAGCCTGCACAGTTACCACACCAACAACACGACGGTCAGGGAGGGTGATCAGGTGTATGTTGTCTCCGGCGATGACGCATCGGACGGAGGCAAGGACTACTCGCTCGAGGGCCTCTTCCGAATTCATCGGCGCCTCGACGGCCCGTTCGAACTGATGAATCTCAAGGGACAGCCTGCGACGTTCCAGTTTCGGCTCTCGATGACCGCGATCCGCGTACCCGACGCTCCGGTTCCGCTTCAGGGCGCGCCTTGGTACGACCGCCAGGAAGTCCACCGCTTCTTCTCGAGTGGACAGAACTTCAACCCGCTGCCCACCGAGCCGGACTACAAGGAACGATTCGACGCACTGCTGGCTGGCTATGGCCAGTCGAGCGCCAGCGAGCTCGTCGATGACCTGGCGGAGATCGAGCGGACCGTCCCCGACGCCACCGAACGCGCGGCGCTCACCCAGGCGCGCATTGGCCAGGGACGTTTCCGGGCCGACGTGACACGGCTCTGGGGGCGTGGCGAGGTCTGCGCGCTCACCGCCATCGCGCTACCCGAGCTGTTGATCGCGTCCCACATCCGGCCCTGGCGGGACTCGTCGAACGAAGAACGGCTCGACCCCGCCAATGGCCTGCTGCTCGCCACACATGCCGACAAGCTGTTCGACCGGCACTTGCTCAGTTTCGATCTGCAGCGCGGCGAGCTGCGCAGCGTGATCGCGCCAAGCGCCCAAGGCGATGCGGCCCGACTCGGCCTGACGCCCGGCATGCCCCTGCGGGCAGCACATCTTCCCCCCAGCGCGGCGCGGCGGCTTGAAGCCTACCTCGCAGAGCACTTTTCGCGCTTCCAGGCGCGCAAGGCGAAGCTGTCTGCTACCGGGTAACCGGCGCGGGTTGTCGCCGGGCACCGCCATTGCAAAGCGATGGGGATGTCGACGTCTCGTGCGACGGTAGTGCCGCACCATCGCTCATGGGCTCCAGGTCGGAGCTCGGTCCGGCGTGGTGGAGCAACCGCTCGGCAATGTCTTCCGGCGAGTGTTCGCCAAGTTCCGCAAGGCGCATCAACAGCGGTTCTGCATTGACGTCGGTCACCCTCGCCCACGCACGCAGCTTGTCGGCCAGGCGCGGCAGGCGAGAGATGCCCGCGGCCCGGGTTCGCACCACAGGCACGATGCGCCCTTCGAGCTTCGTTTCCGCCGCATCACCCAGCATGCGCTGGATGGCATCGCGATCCACCGCGCTGCGGTCCTCCTCCCCCACGGTCCATCGGACCCGCACGCTCGCGCCAGCCACGTCCTGCTGGGCCAATGCCTCGCGCAGTACCGAGAGATCGGGTCGGCCTTCGAAGACGATGTCGACGGTCCGTCGCGCCGGTGTCGGCACCAAGGTCGCGCTGGCCCTTGTCGCATCCACCTCCCACAGCAGGAAGCCCTTGTCGCCATCCTCGCCGTAGTGAAAGCGCCCGATGGACCCGGCGTAAGCGACCAGCTGCCGCCCAGCCTTGGAATCCTGCTCCCAGGACTGATGGCGGTGGATGTGGCCGAGCATGAAGGCCTGGGTCTCAGCCGCGAACAGCGCTCCGGTCGTGAACTCGTGGTCGAAGCCGGCCATCGGCACGCCATGCTCGCTGACCGAGCCGAAGACCGTGCCGTGGGACACGCCGATGGTCGGCAGCCCCGCCGACCGGGCCAGCCGGTTCGCCGGGCCGAAGCCCGCCAGCAGGCGGCCAAGGTGTTCGCCAACGGCCGACGCCGCCTGCGCCGCGCCCACCGCGGCCGCCACCGTGGCCTTGTTGACCGTGGGCAGGCAGGAGAAGAGCGCGACCGTGTCCGCCGGCAGCGATTCGAATTGCCACGACGGTGACCGGACCCATCCGCCGCGCCCCGTGAGCGCCACCTGTTGGATGCTGTCGGCGACATGGATCGGGTGCTTGCCACCGATCGAACGGAACACGTCGAGCGTCCCGGGCGGTTCGTGCGAATAGGTGCCCTGCAGCATCAGCACGGGGCAGCCGTCGGCCAGGCGCCGAACCTGTGCAGCCAGGCGTGCGGCCGCCGGTGCATGCAGATCGAGGGCATGGTCCGTCGCGTCCCCGGAGATGACCGCTGCCTGCGCGCCCGCAGCGATGGCACGGTCGATGGCCGCACCGAAGCAGCGATCGGCTTCCGACAGGGTCTTGGCCCCGAAGTGGAGATCGGAGAAGTGTGCGATACGCATGGTGTGGGCCCCTTTCATGCCGTGAGTCTGAGTTCGGTCTCAACCTTGTCAACGTAGCCCTCCGGGTCGTGGACGTAGCGCTCCAGTTCGTCCCAGGCTCGGCCACGGCCGTGCGGGTTGATCCGCCAGCCTCGGCCCCAGCGACGGTCCGCGTAGCTGCCATACCGCTCCGGCGGGATGCCCATCGCCTCCACCCGCGCCATCACCTGAGCAAGCATTGGACGCCCGGGGCGTGCGGATTCGGCGCCATCGCTCGCGGTCGAGTGCGCCGCCCCATCCAGGATGTCGCTCTCGCCCACCGGCCTGTCTTCCAGAATCTGTGTGGACAGCTGTGCCTGCTGGAGAACGCTCTCCTCGTCCTCTTGGTCCCGCAGCAGTGCCGTCACGTCCACGGGAGCCTCGAGCTCGATGATCCACTGGGGCACCCGCACCGCCCTGCCGTGCTCGTCGATATGGGGAACGTCCTTGAGGACCTTGGTCAGGAAGAAGGTCGTCCTGTCACGGCCCAGGAAACCCGAGATGCGTCCGCCGCGCATCATGGCAATGGCCTGGAAGCGCTGGATGGCCGCGCTCATCGCATAGAAGCTCGTCGTCGGCAGTTCCAGCGCACTGATGGAGCGGATGCCCGGGATGAAGAACAGGAAGCGGCCCGTGAGATTGCATTGCCGCGCCTGGTACTCCCGGCAGGACTCGGGATCGCAGATACCACCATTCTCTTCGCGCGGTACCGCCTTGCGACCGCCGAAGATGCGGATCGTGCGCCTGCCCGTGTCGTCCACAGGCACCGGTGCGTGGCGCATGCAGTGGCGAGCCTGTCCGTCGGGCGCATACTGGGACCAGAAGCGCTTCTCGTGGGTGCTCCAGGCCGCCAACTCGTGCGGCATCACGGTCTGCCAATGGTCCGACGGGAACACGACGGGAAATCGGTAGAGCCGGTGGCCCTGGCCGCGGTCTTCTCCGTAGGCCTCCAGGATGTCCCTGGCGATCTCCGGGTTCGGGAAGTCCGAGGCCCGCACGGTGAACCACGGCACGTTCCGCGGCACCAGCGGCGCTTTGAGCTGCGGGATCGCCTCGGCCAGGGTGCGCTCGATCTGCTCGAACGAATGCCCCTCGGCCACGCCGCGCGCATAGATGGCCTTGGCTTCGGGCCGCTCGGCCGCCTTGCGGGTCAGCACCATGATGCCCGGTCGGATCTTGCCGCCGGTGGGGATGCGCGGGGCCATTTGCCCCAGCAGGGTCGGCTGCGCGCCGGGACTGCCTTGGACCTTGACGATCGCGTTTGCCATTGGGTTCTCCTTCATGAGACGTCGTTGGTAGACGCTTCATGCTCTCGCCTCAATGGACGCCTTCAACCCCCGATATGGACTGCGACGATGCTCACCCGACCTGACGAAGGCAGCGGGGCCGCCCTGCTAGATCAAGTCATCCGTCAACTCGTCCAGTGAAGGCTGTGGACGAGGGAACTGCTCGCGCACCGCGCTGCGCTCGGTGATGCCCAGCAAGAGACCGACCTGCATCTCGTCCGCACCCCTGCGGTACAGGCGATCGGCCACGGTGTGGCGGATCGTCAAGGCGGTGACCTTCTCGAGTTCAGCGTAGTGGAAGATCTTGCGGTAGGTCTCCTGGATGCCCCTGCACAGGAATCGCCGCTGCGCCCCAACGCCGTAGGGCTTGATTTCGAAGCCCTCACCCGATGCGGACAGGAACAGACGGCTGTCCGGCACGAGGCCTCTATAGGCGGCGGCCCCGCTCATGCTCAACCCGCGTCGGATGCGCTGCCCCAGGTAGGCATCCATGGCTTCGTCAAGGCGCGCACTGCGGAAGAAAAGCGGGCGGCTGCGTCCATTGATGGCGAACTCGGCACGCAGGCTGGAGGTCCGGCGCACAGTCCCGTCGGCATTCAAGTAATCCCGGACCTCCAGCCTGGCCACCTCCAGGGGCCGGGCGCCCGTCGCCAGCAGCAGGTAGAACAGCGCCGTGTCCTCCTGGGCCTGTTGACTGCGGACGCGGATGCGCGCGGCACCCTTGGCGACCTCCTCCTCGCTGAGCACCCTCCGATCCCTTGCCTCCTGCGGCGGGGGGCCGGTGAGGTTGGCCACGGCCGCCAGGACGGCCGACCGGTGCAACCGGAGCCGGCTGACGAAGGCAGCGCCGTCCTCATTCAGTCCCTTGATACCGGCGATGCTGGCGGCATGTCTGGCCAGTGTCTTGATGCGGCGCTGGACAGCGGTGCGCGCGAGTCCGTGCTGCTCCGCGACCTCCTCGTAGGTGCTGCCGTCGAGCAAGGCGTGAAGCATGCGCACCGACGCCTGCCATTGGGCGTCGGGCCCTTCCAGCTCACCATCCGGACTTGCTTGCTCACACACGCTGGCAGCTCCTTTGCAGGTACGGCACGATGGAGCGCAGGAGCAAGCTCATAGGCCAGCGGGCGGTTGGTGAGGCTACACCTGCGGCCCGTCGCCCTGCACCAGATCCTGGTCGGCAAGGGGCGGGGGCCGAAATGGCCCTGGCGGCCAGGAATGCTGCCGCATCTGCTCCACGCGTCCACCATCGTCAACCATCGGTTCTCCCTTTCAGCCGGCTCGGTTGCCGGATCGGGCCGCTATGCGACCGTCGTGCGCCGTTGGACCTCGTCCAAGGTCCAGACCTCCGCGTACTTCTGCTCCATGTCGAAGAGACTCGCGTCGTGCGGCGCCTGCGCACGGTCGCCGACGCAGTCGCTGACCACGACGGGCTCGAAGCCGAAGCACATGGCGTCGACGACGCTGGCGCGCACGCAACCGCTGGTCACGCTGCCGGCCACCAGCAGGGTTCGCACACCGCTGCGCGCGAGCCACGGGCCGAGGCCGGTGCCGAAGAATGCCGATGGCACGGTCTTGCGAACCACGAGCTCCCCGGCCGCCGGCGCGAGCTCGGGCACGATGGCACTCGCCGGCGCGGATTCGGTCAGCGACAGCATACCCGGCACCTTGGCCGAGAACACATTGGCGTCGCCGCCATCGTCCGCGAAGACGATGCGGCTGTGGGCCACCGGCCATTGCCGGCTGCGCGCCAGCGCGAGCAATTCCCGCGTCCTCGCGATCGCCGCCGGAATGTTGCCGCCGCCGAACACCGCCGGGTCAGCAAAGCCGTTCACGAAGTCGACGATGAGCAGCGCATAGGGCGGCTGCGCCGTCAACGCCGCACCGAAGCCCTGGCGGGAATAGGCGGCCAAGTCGCCCGGCAATGTGCTCTCGGACATCATCCGCGCTCCATCTGGATCTCCTTGACCACGATGTCGCCATCGATGACCACGGGCTCCCCGTCCAGGAACAGGGAGCAGTCCCGCATCGGGATGTCCACGTGGCAGGCAGTGTCGTTCTTGCCGCCGAGTTCGTTGTTTGGCCCCGTCGACCACAGCACGTTGCCGTAGAAGGCGCGCGGCTCCATGCCCATGCCGCCGGGAAAGTCGCCGGGCACCATGCGGTGCCACTTGGCCTTGGGGTTCATGCCCCAGCCAACGTGGCTCATGCCCCAGCCGCGCGGATCCTTGAAGCTGTCCATGTAGGACTTGAGAATGCCCGCCTCCACGCCGCCGCGGATGTCGGTGATCCAGCCCTTCTCGATCGTGTAGGTCACGGGTTCGCGCACGTACATGAGTTGCGGCAGCAGGATGTCGCCCGGCGCCACGACGATCTGGCCGTCCACGCCGTCGTCGTCGCCGCCCGTGAACACGAAGCCCGAGGGCCAGTGGTCCCAGCGTCCCGGAATGTCGGTGCAGGCGTACTCGGTGACGGCCGGATAGGTGTTGAGCTTGTAGGTGACGTCGGTGCCATGGGGCGAGGTGATCCGCAGCACCTTGGCCTTGTCCAGCAGCGTGGCGGCGATCTCGACCTTCTCGCGCAATTCCGGGTAAGGGAGCATGCGTGCCAGCAGTTCGGGTGGCTCAACAGCGGTGAGCACGCGCGTGCCGGAGGCCTGGATGGCCATTTGCTCGGGCGAGAACAGCAGGAAGATGCAATCGATCAGCATGTCGCAGTTCTTGAGTGCCTCGACCGCCTCGGGATTCGCCGCGAGTCCGGTGACGCCGACGTTCCAGCCCGCCGTGGGCAACGGCGCGGGCAGACGCATGTGGTACATCTTCGCGCCCAGGCGCTGGCCGGCGGCCATGAAGGCATCGGCGTAGTCCAGGCGCTCATTGCCCTGCGTGAGCACGACGAGGCGCTCGTCCTGGTGGACGCCTGACATCTTGAGCTGATGCAGACAGATTTCGGTGAAGCTTGCGTGGTCCATGGTGTCGTCCTCCTGAGGATCAGTGGGTGAAATCGAGGACGGCAGCGAGGAAACCCTCGAGGTCGTCCCAGGGAATCATGTGGCCCGCCCCGGCGACGCGGCGGACCTCGATGTGCGGCATGAGGCGGATGACTTCCGCCTCGTCGTCGGGCAGCACGACCTGGGCGCCGCCCGCGACCACCAGCCGCGCCGGCAGCGTGATCAGCGGCAGGTCGGCATGGATGTCGTCGGTGGCGAATCCATCCCATGCCTGCCGGATCGCGCTCCATTGGCAGGTGTGCAGCCACTCAGCACGCAGCGCGAGTTGCTCGTCGGTCCAGGTCGGGCAGTAGGTGCGCATCTGTTCGATGCCACAGCCCTCCTGCGCCAGGCGGATCGAGTCGCCGTACCAGGCCCACTGGGCGGGGTATGGCCGTCGGCTCGGCCCCGACATGGGTGGATCGACCAGGATGAGGCCCGAGAAGGCATCCGGGCTGCGGCGCGCCGCGCGGATGGCAATGCGCGCGCCCATCGAATGTCCCAGCACCACCGGGTGTCCGAGCGAAGCGGCCAGCGCAATCGCGTCGTCGGCCATGGCGTCGAGCGAGTAGTCGAGGTCGCCCGCCTGGCTGAGGCCCCGGCCGCGCACGTCCAGCACGTGCACGTCGAAGCGCTTGGCCAAACGCTCGGCGGCGAAGCCCCAGGTGATCGCCGGGCTCGTGATGCCGGGTAGGAGCAGCAGGGGCCTGCCCGCGCCCGGATATCGGATCAGGTGCTGGCGAATGCCGTTGGCGTGCACGTGGTATCCGGTGGGCATCGCAGCGTCTCCTACCGGTAAGCGCCGGAGAGCAGCGCGCCTGCGCCGGGCACGATCGGGTCGAGCTTGAGCTCCTTGAGGATGGCGTAGGTGGTGGCGATGGCGGCGGTGAGCACCGGCTTGCCGGTCTGGGCCTCGACCTGGGCCACGGCCGGCAGCGAGGGCATCTGCACGCAAGCCGACAGCACGATCACGTCGGCGTCCTTGTAGTCCATGCCCGCGACGATGCCGGGCAGCTTGGCCGGGTCGTGGCGGCCCACGTCCAGGTTGTCGGGGATCTCGAGCGCGCGGTGGTCGACGATCTCGAAGCCTTCGGCGGCGATGTAGTTCATGACCAGCTCCGTCAGCGGCTTCATGTACGGGGCGACCAGCGCGATCTTCTTGGCCTTCATGACCTTCAGCGCCTCGATCAGCGCGCCGGCGCTGGTGATGACGGGGGCGGTGGCGTCGTTGCTGGCGGTGCGCTCGGTCAGGCGCTTCTGGGAGACGCGGTGGTAGCCGTGGCCCATGGCCATGATGGCGACCAGGCAGGCGTAGCCCAGGACGTCGACGCGGGCGTCGGACAGCTCCAGGGCGCAGCGGTCGCTCTCGGCGTCCATGGCGGCGAGCTCTTCCTTGACCACGTGCTTCATGCGCATGCGGCTGGAGTGGAAGGTGAAGCGGTCCTCGGGGCGCGCGATCTGGTGGGCCAGCAGCATGGCCGGCACTTCCGTCTCCATGGTGGTGTTCGAGCTCGGCACGATCTGGCCGATGCGGTAGGTCTTGGTCATAGAGGTTCCTGAAAAATGTGTCTTGGCGGGAAACCGCTACGCGCGGCCACGCCGGAAGCGGTCGAGGTAGAGGGCGCCGAGGATGACCAGCCCGAGGACGATGTCCTGCAGGTAGCCGTTGACCTCGATCAGGTTCATCCCGTTGGAGAGCACCGAGATGAAGAGCGCGCCCAGCAGTGCATTGATGACGCCGCCGCTGCCGCCCTGCAGGCTCAGCCCGCCGATGACCGCCGCAGCGATGCTGGGCAGCAGGAGGCTGGCGCCCAGGCTCGGCTCGCCCGAGCCCGTGCGGGCCGTCAGCATCATGGCGCCGAGGGCGACGAGCAGCGACGCGATCACGTAGGTCGTGACCAGGAAGCGCCGTGTGGGCACGCCCGCCACGTAGGCCGCTCGCTCGTTGGTGCCGATGAGGTAGACCGAGCGCCCATACACCGTGCTGGAGAGCAGCCAGTGCGACACAAGACAGACAGCGGCCGCGATCAGGATCGGAATCGGCACGCCCGCGAGTTCACCGTAGAACAAGTCGCTGAACTCGTCCGGCACACCGAAGACAGGCCGTCCGCCGGAGATGGTCGAGGCCAGACCAAAGGCAATGTTCATCGAGCCCAAGGTCACGACGAAGGGGTTGACACCCAGCCAGGCCGTGCATGCCCCGTTGAACAGGCCCAGGGCGAAGCCCGCGGCCAGTGCGGCGCCGATGCCCGCAGCGACCGCGAGTCCAGCGGACCCGTCGCCCAATACCGCGGTGGTGACCAGTGCGACGACGACGCTGATCAAGGAGACACCCGCCCCGAGCGAGAGGTCGAAGCCGCGCACCAGGATCACGAACATCTGCGCGCAGGCGAAGATCGTCGTATAGCTCGTCTGGATCAGGATGTTGCGCAGGTTGCGCGCCGTCAGCACGTTCTGGTCGACGAGAGCGAAGCCGAGCAAGGTCGCCAGGACCAGGATCCATGTGACATGCCGCCCCAAGCGCAGGACGGGGTTGCTAGAGATCGCTTCAGTGGCCATCGATCTTTCTCCTTTTCTTGAACTCGTCCAAAGCCACGACCAGCACGATCAGCAAGCCCATGACGATGGCCTGCGCCTTGCTGTCGACGCGCAGCAGGTCCATTGCGTTGTTGAGCAGCAGGAGGAACAGCGAGCCAAGCGCCACCCACTGCACCCGACCGACACCGCCGTGCAGGCTGACACCTGCGATCACGGCGGCGCCGATGCTCTGCAGCGCCAGCGTGTCGCCCACCGACCCCTGGCCGGAACCGATCTGGGCCGTCAGCAGCAGGCTCGCGAGCGATGCGGCCAGTGCGCACCCGACGTAGGCCAGCACCAGGTGGAAGCGCACATCGATGCCGGAGACCCGGCTGGCCTGCGGGCTGCCGCCCACGGCGTAGATGCGCGTTCCCAGCGCCGTGTACTTCTGGACGATCCAGACCAACAGCACCACGATCGCCGCCGCCCACACGGTCGGCGGCATGCCCAGCCACAGCGTGCGGCCCAGACCGGCGACGAAAGCCTCGGGCAGGCCGTAGATCGGAATCCCGTTCGTCAGACTCAAGGCCACACCGCCGACGATGGACGCCATCGCCAGCGTCACCATGAACGGCGTGATCCCGAACACCGCGACGGCGATGCCGTTGCACAGCCCGACCACGACGCCCACCGCCAGTCCGGCGGCGATGCCCGCGGTGATGGCGACGCCCGGGCCCGAGCCCGGCGCCAGGTGCGCCATGACCAACGCACTGACGACGCTGGTCAACGCCATCGTCGACCCGACCGACAGGTCCATGCCGCGCACGATCAGCACCAGCATCTGGCCGCAGGCCACGATCATCAGCAGCGCGCCGCCGCGCAGCACGTTGATCAGGTTCTGCGGCCCGAGGAAACGCGGCTCCGTCAGCGCGAGCCCGACGAACAAGACCACGAGCGCCAGGGGGAGCAGTCCAAGATCCAGGAGCCGACCGGCTCCCGCTTTCGCATAGGCCTTCATGCTGTGCCTCCTTGGTCGACCGAGACGGGCTCGTGGGGGAAGAAGTGAGCGAGGATGTCCGCCTCGGCGACCCCCTTGCCCGGCAGTTGCGCGACCACGCGCCCGGCATGCATGACGTAGATGCGGTTGGACAAGCCCATGATCTCCGGCAGCTCCGACGACACGAGCACGACGGCATTGCCCTCCTCCACGATGGCCTTGATGGCGTCGTAGACCTCGAACTTCGCGCCGACGTCGATGCCCACCGTGGGTTCATCGAAGAGATAGACCTTCAGGGGCCGCGACAGGCCACGCGCCAGCAGCACTTTCTGCCGGTTGCCACCGGACAGGTTGCCCACCTGGCGCTCGATGTGCAGGGGGCGCAGCTTCAGGCGTTCCAGGACGCTGGTGATGACCGAGCGCTCGCCCCGCTTGTTCAGCACGCCCCGGCGCGCGAGCGTCGCCTGATCCAGCGCCGCCATCGACGCGTTCTCGCGGATCGGCCGACCGAGGGCCAGGCCCTCGGTCGCGCGGTCCGAGGGGAAGTAGCAGATGCCGGCGCGCAGCGCCGCCGAAGGCGAAAGCGAGGTCAGCGCGCTGCCCTGCAACTCGACCCGACCGTCTGTGATCGGCTCCAGCCCGAAGACCGCGCGCACGAGTTCGGACTTGCCGCAACCCGCCAGACCGGCGATGCCGACGATTTCCCCGCCCGCGACCTCAATGGAGGCGTCGATGACCGCCCCGCCGGCGAGCGTCAGGCCCTGCGTGCGCAGCATGACCGCACCCGGCTTGTGCGAGACTGGCGGGAACAGGATGTCGATTTTGCGACCGGTCATCAGCTCGATGAGCTGCGCATCGGTCACCTCGTGGTTGTGCACAGTGGCGATCCGCCGTCCATCGCGCAGCACCGTGATGCGGTCCGCGATGCGCGAGATCTCGCGCATGCGGTGCGAGACGTAGATGATCGAGACACCGGTCTGCCGCAACTCACCGACCAGCTCGAAGAGACGCTCGGATTCCGCGTCGGTGAGCGACGCGGTTGGTTCGTCGAGGATCAGCACCTTGGCGTTGGAGAGCACCGCCTTGGCGATCTCGACCATCTGCTGCTGGGCCCGGGACAGCCGGCCGATGCGCGCCTGCGGTTCGAGCTTGAAGCCGAGCCGGGCGAGCACCTCGAGCGACTTCTCGCGCATGCGGCGGCGGTCGATGAACCCGGCGCGAACCGGCTCGCGACCGAGGAAGATGTTCTGCTCGACCGTCAGCTCGGGCACCAGGCTGAATTCCTGGAACACCGCGCTGATGCCGAGCTCGCGCGCCTGGTGAGGGGTCAGGCCGCTCACGGCCTTTCCCTCATAGGCGTAGCTGCCGCCATCGGGGCGCAGGACGCCCGCGATGATGTTGATGATGGTCGACTTGCCGGCGCCGTTCTCCCCGAAGAGAACGTGGACCTCGCCGGCAGCGATCTCCAGATCCACCCCATCGAGCGCGCGCACCCCGGGGAAGGTCTTCACGATCCCCTGAAGCTGGATGCGCGGGACGTGGGGCGCCGTCGCGGCTCGCGCCGCGATGTCCGGCTGCACCGGCGCACCCGCTTCAGTGGCTGCCATCATTTGGCAGGCGCTGCGACGCTGTAGACGGCCTGGAACGAGGCGGGAGCCAGCACCAGCGAGGTGTTGATGCTCGGCAAGGTCGAGGTCGTCACCATCGCGGGCACCGGTGCCACGAAGCTCGGCACCTTCTCCTTCTGCAGCGCCTTGATCGCGAGGTCGACCGCGATGCGGCCCTGCAGCACCGGGTACTGCGTCGCGAAGCCAAGGATCTGCCCGCTCTTGAGCGCGTCGAGCATGGCCTGGTTCTCGTACTCGGCGATCAGCAGCACATCCTTGCGGTTGGCCTCGCGCAGTGCGCCGATGGCGCCCTCGATCATCGTGGCGTTGCCCCAGAGCACGTTCAGGTCGGGATTGGCCTGCAGCGCGTTCTGCACGAGGCGCAGTTGGACGGCGACACCGGTGTCACCGAACTTCTCGTCGACCAGGCGCAGGTGCTTGTTGGCGGCAACGGCCTTCTTGAGGCCCTGGGCGAACTGTTCTGCCCAGCCCGAGCCGGCCGGGCCGGGCAGCGCGACGATGTTCGTCTGCTTGCCGGCCACGTGCTGCGCAAGGAAGCTCCCCGTGCTCTCGCCCATCACCACGTTGTCGGCGAAGACCTTGGACGCCGTGGGTGCCTTGTCCACCGGGTTCAGCACCGCGATGACCGGCTTGCCGGCCTTCTCGGCCTCGCGGAATTTCCTGGCCAGGCCCGCCTCGGAGATGGCACCCACCACGAGCGCGTCGAAGCCAGCGGCCATGCAGTCGTCGAACTGGGAGAGCTGTCGCGGCAGGTTCTCGTAGCCGCCGGCCTGGTAGATGGTGACCGCCACGCCCTGGCGCCGCGCTTCCTCGACGATGCCGTAGTTCACGGCCAGCCAGATGGTGTCCTTCATGTGCGGGAACAGCGCACAGATGCGCCACGGCTTCGTGGCCTTCTCGCCCGGTTGGTACTGCAGAGCCACCGGCGCCTTGCCGCTCATGTCCTTGACCGCGGCCGGCCACCAACGCTCCTGCGCCTGGGCACCAGCCCCGAGCAGCACAGCCATGGCTCCGAGCAGAGCCGCCCCAATCGTGTTCTTCAGCTTCATGAAAGCACCTTTCGTTGGATGACTGCGCGAGAGAAGCCGATGCCTCGGCTGGACGAGATCACGCGCAATAATAAATCGGCCGCCCGACCAATTACAACATTAAAAAATAAAGAACTGACACGCGGTTACAGGGTTAGGGGTCCTTTTGATTTCAGTGCAGAAAGTGACGGTTCGTGCCTCCCTGGAGAGC
>JADHED010000417.1_pt1 | contig 52276 bp, 47 predicted proteins | sample 8952041 | NCBI WGS metagenome assembly JADHED01 (sample SAMN16124423, study PRJNA663239) | bioreactor sludge metagenome | isolation source: sludge (control) | place: India:Bengaluru | collected 2018-09-08 | reverse complement strand
TGCCCAGACCGAGCTGTTTTGAAATCGGGGAAATTTACCGGACAGTAGTGAATTTTTCAATGAATTTGACCTGATGCCAGCGTCAAATGGCCACAAGCAGCTATCAATTTTGAATTCACCACGGAGCATCCCATGAACATTCAAGGACACGCCGCGCTCGTCACGGGCGGCGGATCGGGCCTCGGCGAGGCCACCGCGCGCGAACTGGCCCGCCTGGGCGCCAAGGTCGCCGTGCTCGACATCAACCTCGCCAACGCCCAGAGAGTCGCCGGCGAGATCGGCGGCATGGCGGCGCAGTGCGACATCACCGACAGTGCCAGCCTGCAATCGGCCATCGACGCAGCGGCCGCGGCCCACGGCCCGGCGCGCATCCTCGCCCACATCGCGGGCATCGGCGCCGCCAAGCGTGTGATCGGCAAGGACGGCAACGCCGCCCCGCTCGAAGACTTCGCCCGCATCGTCAACGTCAACCTGATCGGCACCTACAACGCGGCGCGCCTGTTCGCCGCGGCCTGTGCCAGGCTGGAACCGCTGGAAGACGGCGAACGCGGCGTGATGGTGTTCACCGCCAGCGTCGCCGCGTTCGACGGCCAGGTGGGTCAGCAGGCCTACAGCGCCTCCAAGGGCGGCGTGGTCGGCATGACGCTGCCGATGGCACGCGACCTGGCCCAGCACGGCATCCGCGTCTGCACCATCGCCCCGGGGCTGTTCTCCACGCCGCTGATGCGCACCCTGCCTGAGCCGGTGCAGCAATCGCTGGCAGCCAGCATTCCGTTCCCCCCACGGCTGGGTAAACCCGAGGAGTTCGCGGCCCTTGCTGCGCATATCGTCACCAACACGCACCTCAACGGCGAGGTGATCCGCCTGGACGGCGCGCTGCGCATGGCGCCGCGCTGACCAATTCGCCACCATGACCAAGACCACCGTCTACGACATCAAGGTGCAGTTCGGCGACTGCGACCCGGCCGGCATCGTGTTCTTCCCCAACTTCTCGAAGTGGATGGACGCGGCCTCGCTGCATTTCTTCATGGCCTGCGGTGTGCCACCGTGGCGCGAGCTCAAGAAGACCACCGGCATCATCGGCACGCCGCTGCTCGAAATCCACACCAAGTTCATGCGCCCCGCCACCTACGGCGAGACGCTGCATGTGCACACCAGCATCGAATCCTGGGCCGCCAAGACCTTCGTGCAGAAGCACGTGGTCATGCGCGGCGACACGGTGCTGTGCGAAGGCCGCGAGACGCGTGCCTTCGTGGTCCACCCCGAGGGCGAGCCCGACCGCATCAAGGCAATCCCCGTACCCGAGGACATCAAGGCCCTCTGCAGCTGAGCCACCGTTTTCCGTCGTCCGTTCCCGTTCCCTGTTCCACCACCCTGAAGGAGACACTCCATGAAGTTCACCAAGACCCTGATCACCGCCGCCGCCTCGCTGGTCCTCTCCGGCACCGCGCTGGCGGACATCACCATCGGCGTCAGCCTGCCGCTGACCGGCCCGGCGTCCGGCCTGGGCATTCCCATGGGCAACCAGATCAAGCTCTGGCCCACGTCGATTGCCGGCGAGAAGCTCAAGGTCATCGTGCTCGACGATGCCACCGATCCCACCAACGGTGTCAAGAACGCCAAGCGTTTCGTGACCGAGGACAAGGTGGACCTCATGATGGGCTCGGCCGCCACCCCGGTGGCCATTCCGATGGCCGCCGTGGCCGCCGAGGCCGAAACGGTGCAACTGGCCTTCTCGCCCGCCGTGCTGGCCGCCGGCAAGGATGGCTGGACATTCCGCCTGCCGCAATCCAACAGCGTGATGGCCCACGCCATGGTCGCGCTGATGAAGAAGCAGGGCGTCAAGACGGTCGGCTTCCTGGGCTACACCGATGCCTATGGTGAAAGCTGGCTGAAGGACTTCACCGCCGAGGCCGAAAAGAACGGCATCAAGGTCATCGCCACCGAGCGCTTCGCCCGCTCGGACACCAGCGTGACCGCGCAGGCGCTCAAGCTCACGTCGGCCAACCCGGACGCGATGCTGATCGTGGCCTCCGGCAGCGGCGCCGCCATGCCGCACATGGCCATCGTGGACCGCGGCTACAAGGGCAAGATCTACCAGACGCACGCCGCGGCCTCGCGCGACCTGATGCGCGTGGGCGGCAAGGCCGTCGAAGGTGCCTACGTGGTGTCCGGTCCGGCCGTGATCGCCGAGCAGCTGCCGGACAGCCACCCGTCCAAGAAGGTCGCGGTGGACTTCGTGTCGCAATACGAGAAGGCCTACGGCGCCGGTTCGCGCAACCAGTTTGCCGGCCATGCCTACGACGCGATCCTGGTCCTGGACAAGGCGGTTCCGATCGCTCTCAAGAAGGCCAAGCCCGGCACCCGTGAATTCCGCGTCGCCCTGCGCGATGCGCTGGACTCCATCGGCCGCACCGTGGTGTCCCATGGCGTGCTGAACTGGACCAAGGATGACCACTGGGGCTTCACGAACGAGACCGGCGTGATGCTGAAGGTCGTCAACGGCGACTGGAAAGTCGAATAATCCCCTCCCCCGGCGGCAGGGGTTGCCCGGTGGCAGCCCCTGTGTGACCGTCCTTTTCAACGGGCTCCCCCATGGATCTTTCAATCGTCGGCATTCTCTTGCTGGACGGCATCACGAATGGTGCCGTCTATGCCCTGCTCGGCCTGGCCACGGTGCTCGTGTTCACGGTCACCCGTGTGATCTTCATCCCCCAGGGTGAGTTCGTCGCCTATGGCGCGCTCACTTTGGCCATTTTTCAGACGGGCAAGGTGCCGGGCACCGTCTGGTTGCTGTTGCTGATGGCCGTGCTGGCCGCGGCCATGGACATTCGCCTGACCTGGCAACACACCCGAAACGCCCCCAAGGCCCTGAAGGCCGGCGCGTTCACGCTGCTGGTGCCGGTCGTGATGGCGGTTCTGGCGATCTGGGCCGCGCCGCGCCAGCTCCCGTTGTTCGTGCAGGCGCTGCTGACGGTGGGCGTGGTCACCGCGTTCGGGCCCCTGGTCTACCGGCTGGCCTACCAGTCGCTGGCCGATGCGAGCTCGCTGACCCTGCTGATCGTGTCGGTGGGCGTGCACTTCGCCATGACCGGGCTGGGCCTGCTGTTTTTCGGTGCGGAAGGTTTCCGCAACCCCTCGTTCTGGGACGCCCGCTTCAACCTCGGTCCGGTGGCTGTCACCGGGCAGGCCGTCATCATCGTCGGCGTGTCGCTGGCCCTGATCGGTCTGCTGTGGCAGTTCTTCGAGCACACGCTGTACGGCAAGGCCTTGCGGGCCACCGCCGTCAACCGCCTGGGCGCGCGGCTGATGGGCATCTCCTCGCATGCCGCCGGGCAATCGACGTTTGCCATGGCCGCGCTGATCGGCGCGCTGTCGGGCCTGCTGATCGGTCCCACCACCACGGTGTTCTACGACTCCGGCTTCCTGATCGGCCTCAAGGGTTTCGTCGCCGCCGTGATCGGCGGGCTGCACAGCTACCCGGTGGCGGCCGTCGGCGCGTTGTTCGTGGGCCTGGTCGAAGCCTTCGGCTCGTTCTGGGCCAGCGCCTTCAAGGAAGTGATCGTGTTCACCTTGATCCTGCCCATCCTCGTCTGGCGTTCCGTGGCCGGCGGCCATACGGAGGAACACTGACATGATGCGCACTCCAATCTTCCAGCGCGCCGGCCTGCTGGCCACCGTGGTCGTGCTGGCGTTTCTGCCGCTGCCCGACTTCTGGATCACGCAGCTGAACTACATCGCGCTGTACAGCCTGGTCGTGCTCGGCCTGGTGCTGCTGACCGGCATCGGTGGCCTGACGTCCTTCGGCCAGGCGGCCTTCGTCGGCATCGGGGCCTACACCAGCGCCTACCTCACGATGAACATGGGGCTGTCGCCCTGGGTCACCGTGTTCGTGGGCCTGGCCATCACCGCCGTCAGCGCCCTGCTGGTGGGCTGGATCACGCTGCGCATGTCGGGCCACTACCTGCCGCTGGCCACCATCGCCTGGGGCTTGTCGCTGTATTACCTGATGGGCAACCTCGACGCGCTGGGTAAGTACGACGGCATCCTGGGCGTGCCGTCGCTGAAGCTGATGCAGTGGGACATCGGCCAGGGTCGGCCCTTCTTCGTGTTCGCCTGGACGCTGGTGCTGCTGGGCACCTTTGCCTTGCTGAACCTGCTCGATTCGCGCACCGGGCGCGCCATCCGCGCCTTGCGCACCGGCTCCACGATGGCCGAGGCGATGGGCGTGAACACGCTGCGCTACAAGATCGGCATCTTCCTGATCGCCGCTCTGTTTGCCAGCATTTCGGGCTGGCTGTTCGCGCACTTCCAGCGCGCGGTCAATCCCTCGCCCTTCGGGCTGAAGATGGGCATCGAGTACCTGTTCATGGCGGTGCTGGGCGGCGCGGCCCACGTCTGGGGCGCCATCGGCGGCGCGCTGGTCACCAAGCTGCTGGAGGACCAGTTGCAGGTGCTGCTGCCCAAGCTGATCGGCACCAGCGGCAGCTACGAGATCATCGTGTTCGGCATCGTGCTGGTGCTGGTGCTCAAGTACCTGCCCGACGGCCTGTGGTCGGTGGTGGGCCGCTGGCTGCCCGCGCCCAGGCGCCGCAGCGACGACTGGCAGCACGCCGCGCCGCTGCCCGAGCGCACCAAGCCGGCCTTGGGCGACACGGTGCTGGAGGTGCGGGACATCCGCAAACAGTTCGGTGGCCTGGTGGCCGTGAACGACATCAGCTTCGACATCCAGGCAGGCCAGATCGTCGGCCTGATCGGCCCCAACGGCGCCGGCAAGTCCACGACCTTCAACCTGATCACCGGCGTGCTGGAACTGACCTCGGGCACGGTGAAGTTCCGTGGCGAAACCGTCAGCGGACTGCCCTCGCGCGAGATCGCGCGCCGAGGCGTCTCGCGCACCTTCCAGCACGTCAAGATGATTCCCGAGATGACCGTGCTGGAGAACGTGGCCCTGGGCGCGCAGCTGCGCGGCCACAAGGGCGCGGCGGCCAGCATGTTGCGCCTGGACCGCGCCGAGGAACACAGCCTGCTCAAGGAGGCCGCGCGCCAGCTCGAACGCGTCGGCATGGCCCACCAGATGCACGAACTGGCCGGCAACCTGGCCATGGGCCCGCAGCGCCTGCTGGAGATCGCCCGCGCGCTGTGCGGCGACCCGGCACTGCTGCTGCTCGACGAACCCGCCGCCGGCCTGCGGCACAAGGAGAAGCAGGCGCTGGCCGCGGTGCTGCGCCAGCTGCGCAGCGAGGGCATGAGCATCCTGCTGGTCGAGCACGACATGGACCTGGTGATGGACGTGACCGACCACATCGTGGTCATGGAGTTCGGCACCAAGCTCATGGACGGCACGCCCGAGGACGTGCAGCAAAGCCCGAAGGTGCGTGCCGCCTACCTCGGCACCGAACATTGAAAGGCCCGGCAACCATGACCGAAACCGTCCTCTCCGTCCAAGGCCTGCGCGCCGGCTATGGCAAGGCCGAGGTGCTGCACGGCATCGACCTGCGGGCACCCAAGGGCAGCGTGATCACCGTGATCGGCCCCAACGGCGCCGGCAAGTCCACGTTCCTGAATGCACTGATGGGCGTGCTGCCCGCGCAAGGCCAGATCGAGTTCCAAGGCCAGCCGATCAGCGCGCTGTCGCTCGAAGAACGCGTGATGCTGGGCATTGCGCTGGTGCCCGAGAAGCGCGAGCTGTTCGGCACCATGCCGGTGGAGGACAACCTGGTGCTGGGTGCCTTCCGCCAGGTCCGGCTGCGCAACCCGAAGTGGCGCGAGCAGATCGAGGTGGTTTACGAACTGTTCCCGCGGCTGAAGGAGCGACGAACCCAGCTGGCGGGCACCTTGTCGGGCGGCGAACGCCAGATGCTGGCCGTGGGTCGCGCGCTGATGTCGCGCCCCACGCTGCTGATGCTTGACGAGCCCAGCCTGGGCTTGGCGCCGCTGGTGGTGCGCGAAATCTTCCACACCGTCGAGAACCTGCGCAAGACCGGCGTGACCATCCTGCTGGTGGAGCAGAACGCCCGCGCCGCGCTGGAGACCGCCGACTTCGGCTACGTGCTGGAGATGGGTGAAGTGGCCCTCAGCGGCGAGGCCGAGCAGCTGGCACACGACCCGCGCGTGATCGACACCTACCTGGGCGCGGCGCGCAAGAAGGCCGAGGCCTGAGCCCCGGCCGGCGCCACCGTGCACGCAGGCGGCCCCGGCGGTGCCCGGCACCCGGTTTCTTGAACCAAATTGGCACAAACCTAGCGTCGGATGGCCACCAAACGCTACCTTTTGCATAGCAACCATGAACGCCTACCAACCCCAGCCCGCCGAGCAGCGCTTCATTCTGCAGAACGTGTTGCAAGCGTCGAAGCAACTCGCGGCCCTGCCCGCCTTTTCGGACTTCGACGAAGACCTGCTGACACAAGTGACCGACGAAGCGGGCAAATTTGTCGGCGAGGTCATTGCCCCGCTCAACCGCGACGGCGACGAGATCGGCGCGCGCTGGAAAGACGGCGCCGTCACCATGCCGCCCGGCTTTCGCGACGCCTACCAGGCCTTCTGGCAGGCCGGCTGGCCTGCCCTGGCCTGCGCCACCGATGACGGCGGACAAGGCCTGCCCGCGGTGCTCGAAGCGATGCTGTACGAAAACCTGAGTGCCGCCAACCACGGCTGGACCATGGCGCCGGGCCTGCTGCACGGCGCCTACGAGTGCATCAAGCACCACGCCAGCGACGAACTGAAGGCGCGCTACCTGGAGAAGGTGGCCACCGGCGAATGGCTGGCCACCATGTGCCTGACCGAGCCGCACGCGGGCAGCGACCTGGGCCTGTGCCGCACCAAGGCCGTGCCGCAATCCGACGGCAGCTACCGCCTGTCAGGCACCAAGATCTTCATCTCCGGCGGCGAGCACGACCTGACCGACAACATCGTGCACCTGGTGCTGGCCCGCCTGCCCGACGCGCCGCCTGGGCCGAAGGGCCTGTCGCTGTTCCTGGTGCCCAAGTTCTATGACAACGGCGGCCGCAGCGCCGGGCCGTCCCCAGCAAGGCCAGCCCCCTCGGGGGGCAGCGAGGGACACGCAGTGCCGAGCGTGGGGGCCTGGGTAAGAAGCGCGGTGGTGTGCGAGCGCATCGAGGAAAAGATGGGCCTGCACGGCAGCCCCACCTGCGTGATGCGCTTCGACGAGGCCACCGCCTGGATCGTCGGCGAGCCGGGCAAGGGCCTGAACGCGATGTTCGTGATGATGAACGCCGCGCGCCTGCACGTGGCCTTGCAGGGCATCGGCCTGCTCGACGCGGCCTGGCAGAAGGCCGACGCCTACTCGCAGGAACGCCGCCAGATGCGCGCACCCGGCGCCCGGGACACCAGCGTGATTGCCGAACACCCCGCCATACGCCGCATCCTCGACACCCAGCGCGCCTGGGTCGATGGCGGGCGCGTGCTGGCCTACCGCACCGCGCTGGAGCTGGACCTGATCAAGCACCACCCCGACCCGGCCCGCCGGGATGCCGCGCAACGCTGGTGCAGCCTGGTCACGCCGGTGATGAAGGCCGCCTTCACCCATCAGGCGTTCCATGGCGCCAGCGAATGCCTGCAGGTGTTCGGTGGGCACGGCTATGTGCGCGAATGGGGCATCGAGCAGATCGTGCGCGACGCGCGCGTGGCCATGATCTACGAAGGCACCAACGAAATCCAGGCCATCGACCTGCTGGTGCGCAAGGTGCTGGCCGACGGCGGCGCCAGCCTGCTGGCGCTGCTGCACGAGCTGCGCGCCGACCTCGACCCCAGCCACGCGGCCGATGCGCTCACGCTACGCCAGTTCGCCGCGCTGGGCGAACTGACGCAGACGCTGGCGGACGCGGCGGGCCGCGACGGCGCGCTGGCCTTCTGGGTGGCCGACGACTACCTGCGTGCCACCGCGGTGGCCCTGCTGGGCTGGGCCTGGTGCCGCATCGGCGCGGCGCTGCCGGCCGGTGCCGGCCCACGCTGGCGGCAGCCGGCGCAGGCCGTGGGTCACTGGATCCTGCCCGAGTTCGACATGCGCGCGTCCATCATCCGTGCGCGCTGCACCGCCAGCGATGCGGGCCGCGCGGCCTGAGCCCTGCCCTTGATCCACCCCGGAGACTGCCCATGACGACCCGAGCTTCCCGCATCCCATACACCCTGGCGGGCGCCGGCCTGGCGCTTGGCCTGGCCGCCTGCACCACGCCCGCGACCCAGGCGCCGGCGGCCACCGTCAAACCCGCCGTGGGTGCCTCCGCCAACCTGGCCTGCGACGCGCTGCCCGCGCGTTTCGCCTTTGCCGGCACCCGTCTGGTGTCGGCCGAGCGCGTGCCGGCCGGCCAGCTCAAGATCCCCGGCATCGCGATGCCCATGCCCGAGCACTGCGTGGTCAAGGGCCTGATGAACGAGCGCACCAGCCCGGTCGACGGAAAGGCCTACGCCATCGGCTTCGAGATGCGCCTGCCCACCACCTGGAATGGCCGCTTCTTCTACCAGGCCAATGGTGGCCTGGACGGTTTCCAGACACCCGCCTACGGCGACATCCTGGGCGGTGGCCCGGCCAGCAACGGCCTGCTCAAGGGCTTCGCAGTGATCAGCTCGGACGCGGGCCACGCGTTTGACCGCAGCAGCCCGATCGGGGGCGCCACCTTCGGTCTGGACCCGCAGGCGCGGCGCGACTATGGCTACAACGCGGTGGCACAGCTCACGCCGATGGCCAAGTCGCTGATCCAGACCTACTACGGCAAGCGGCCCGATGTATCCTACCTGGTGGGCACCTCCAACGGTGGTCGCCACGGCTTCGTGACCGCCTCGCGCCTGCCGGCCGAGTACCAGGGCATCCTGGTCAGTACGCCGGGCTACCGGCTGCCGCTGGCGGCAGTGGCCCAGGTCTGGGGCGCGCAGCAGTTCGCCACCCTGGCCAAGGTGGACGCCGGGACCGGCCGGCCGGACCTGGCCACGGCCGTCACGCCAACCAACCTGGCCGTGCTGTCCAAGGCCATCCTGGCGCGCTGCGACGCGCTCGATGGGCTGGCCGACGGGCTGGTGTCCGACCTCGCAGCCTGCCAGAAGGCGTTCGACATCGAACGCGACGTGGCCACCTGCCCGGCGCATGCGGCTCCCGGCGGGGCCTGCCTGAACGCAGCCCAGAAGACGGCCCTGGCAAAGGTCTTCACAGGCCCGCGCGACGCAACCGGCCAGCCGGTCTACAGCGGCCTGCCCTGGGATGCCGGCGTGCAGGGCCGCGACTGGGCCGCCTGGAAGCTGGTCAACAGCGTCGGCCCGCGCGACGCCATCGCGCTGGCCTTCGTGTTCACCACGCCGCCGGCCAGCCCGGCTATCGTCAACGGCCAGGGCACCAGCCTGATCGACTACGCGCTGCAGTTCAACCTCGCCACTGACCTGGCCAAGGTTCGCGCCACGAACCCGACCTACCCCGAGTCGCCGATGGCCGTGATGACGCCGCCCGACCCGCTGATGCGCGACTTCGTGGCCCAGGGCGGCAAACTGCTGGTGTTCCATGGCAGCGCGGATCCGGTGTTTTCCGCGCTCGATACCTTGCGCTGGCAGGAGGCCTTCCGCGCCGCGCACGGCGCCGCCGCCGACCGCCACGCGCGGGTTTATCTGGTGCCCGGCATGAACCACAGCCGCGGCGGCCCCGCCACCGACCAGATGGACATGGTTGAAGCGCTGGTGAAATGGGTCGAACAGGGCCAAACGCCCAACGCCATCGTTGCGCAAGCCCGCGGAGCGGGCGCCGCCGTGCCCAATCCCGAAGTGCCCGCAGACTGGAGCCCCACCCGCACCCGGCTGCTGTGCCCGCACCCTCAGGTCGCCCGTTACCAGGGTGGCAACCCCGAAGTCGCCGCCAGCTTCGCCTGCGTCGCCCCTTGACTCCCCCAACCTGAAGGCCGCCCCATGAACAACCGTCCCACCGCCCTAGAAACCCGCCGCCAGTGGTTGCTAGGCAGTGCCAGCGCCGCGGTGGGCGGCACGCTGCTGCAAGGTTCCGCCCAGGCCCAGACCGCCCCGGCGTTGCCCACCACCAGCACCTCGGCCGCCATTCCCCTGGTGCTGCCGCGCACCGAATTCGTCTATGAGGCCGTAGCCGAACTGTCGCCCTCGATGGCGCTGGGCACCGGCCCGCTGGGCGAGCGGCGCATGGTGCCAATCACCGGCGGCACCTTCGAAGGCCCGGGCCTGCGCGGCAAGGTGCTGGCTGGCGGCGCGGACCGCCAGCTGCTGCGCAAGGACGGCGTGCGCCAGCTCGATGCCCTGTATGAGATGCAAACCGACGACGGCGCCATCATCACGGTGCACAACCAGGTGATGACCCGCACCGATGCCGACGGCAAGCCCTACCGTTTCTCGCACATCACGCTGACCGCGCCCGAAGGCAAGTACGGCTGGCTCAACCAGTTCGTCTACGTGGGTACGCTGCACAGCCTGCAACCCGCGCGACTGGCGGTGGCGATCCGCGTGTACAAGCTGGTGTAAGGTCAGGCGATTCCCGACTTCCTCTTTTTCCCGATGGCCACCCGAGCGCCTGCCAGATCCCACCGCGCCGCGGTGCCATTCCCTTCGGCGACCGCGCCCGCCCTGGCGGTGGATGCGGTCGATACCCGCTACCTGGAGACCCTGATCGGCTACAACGCCCGGCGCGCGGCGCTGTCGGTCATCGGCCTGTTCCTGCAGCGCATGGCGGTCTACGGCCTTCGGCCGGTGGATTTTTCGGTGCTGTCGCTGATCACGCACAACCCCGGCATCACCTCCCGGCAGCTGTGCAACGCACTGAACATCCTGCCGCCGAACCTGGTGGGCATGGTCAATGCGCTGGAGGGCCGTGGACTGATCCAGCGCTCGCCACATCCCCGTGACCGCCGCGCCCTCGGGCTGCACCTGACCCCAGACGGCGAGGCGCTGATGCGCGAGGCCGAGGTCACCGCCAGCGAGCTCGAAGTCGAGGCCACCGGCCGGCTCACCGCTGGTGAGCGCGCCACCCTGATCCGGCTGCTGCGCAAGGTCTACCTGCCCGACTGAACGCGTCCGACGAGAGCGCCACGAAGGGCAGCGGTGTGCCGGGAGCTATGAAACTTGTAGCATGGCGGATTTTGCGCTATAGTCGCGGCGCCTGACCGGCTGGCCAGCCGAAACAACACCAGATCGTCCCACCGCACCGAGGAGCACCCACCCATGAGTTCAAAGGAAAACGTCGCCATCAACCAGTTGCTCGCCCTGCTCGAAACCCGGTATGCGCTGCGCGTGCTCTGGGCGCTCAAGGATGGTCACCCCCAGACGTTCCGCTTGCTGCAAGACAGCGTAGGTGGCATCACGCCCAACACCCTGAACACCCGCCTGAAGGCGCTGCGCGAGGCCAACCTGATCGGCCACGGCGACAAAGGCTACAACCTGACCTCCGCGGGCGCCGACCTGCTCAAGCGCCTGGCCGATCTGCAGGCCTTCGCCACCAAGTGGACCGCCGCGCAGGCCAAGAAGAAGTAAGACCACTTTGCTTTGCGAAAAAAGGACAGGTTCGCCTGTCCTTTTTTCGTGGCGGCCGGCAGCGGAAGGGCATCGCAGGGCCTGCTGGCATAATCCAAGCCTCTTTTCGACTGCCATTTCAGGCCCTTTCCAGCGTGGAATGGCCACCGGCAGCTACAGTAACAATAGCAAAAAGGACACACAATGATCACCACCCCCAGCGGCCTGCAGTACGAAGACACCACCGTGGGCGACGGCGCCGAAGCCCGCAGGGGCCAGAGCGTCACCGTTCACTACACCGGCTGGCTCTGGAACGATGGCGTGCAAGGCCGCAAGTTCGATTCCAGCAAGGACCGCAACGACCCGTTCGTGTTCGCGCTGGGCGCCGGCATGGTGATCCGTGGCTGGGACGAGGGCGTGGCCGGCATGAAGGTCGGCGGCGCGCGCACCCTGCTCATCCCCGCCGATCTGGGCTACGGCGCGCGCGGCGCCGGCGGCGTGATCCCGCCCAACGCCACCCTCAAGTTCGACGTCGAACTGCTGGCCGTCAAGGGCTGACGTCGCGCGCCCGGCCGCCAACGGCGCCAATCGGCGTCCCGCTGACCGGGATTTCGCCCAAAAGTACGCCTATTTGATGCTCAAAGGCCTTGAAACCAGGGCCGGAGCCCCCAGATTCCTGCGCGTAACCCTTTCATTCCTCAAGCGAAGTCCGCATGACCGATCCGACCCAACCCGAATCCCCCGCGCCGCTGACGGGTGAGCCCAGTCCCGAAGAACTGGAGGCCGCCGCCGCCGCCAGCGAGGACTCGCTGGCCCAGGCGCTGGCCGAGCTGGCCACGTTGAAGGCCAAGAACGCCGAGATGGCCGATCTCTACCTGCGTGGCCAGGCGGACGTGCAGAACGCCCGCCGCCGTGCCGACGAGGAAATCGCCAAGGCCCGCAAATTCGCCCTGGAGGGCTTTGCCGAAAGCCTGTTGCCCGTACTCGACAGCCTGGAAGCCGGCCTGGCCATCACCAACGCCACGCCCGAACAGATTCGCGAGGGCGCTGAAGCCACGCTGCGCCAGCTCAAGAGCGCGCTGGAGCGCAACAAGGTGCTCGAGATCAACCCGGCCGCCGGCGCCAAGTTCGACCCGCACCAGCACCAGGCCATCAGCATGGTGCCGGCCGAGCAGGAAGCCAACACCGTGGTCTCCGTGCTGCAAAAGGGCTACAGCATCGCCGAGCGCGTGCTGCGCCCGGCCCTGGTCACGGTGGCGGCCCCGAAATAAGAAAAGACTTGAAACCGGCCAGGTTATCCACAAGTTATCGACATCCAAACCAATCAGCTTCCGGAGAAACACATCATGGGAAAAATCATCGGCATTGACCTGGGCACCACCAACAGCTGCGTGTCCATCATGGAAGGCAACACCACCAAGGTGATCGAGAACGCCGAAGGCGCGCGCACCACGCCCTCCATCGTCGCCTACCAGGAAGACGGCGAGGTGCTGGTCGGCGCCAGCGCCAAGCGCCAGGCCGTGACCAACCCCAAGAACACGCTGTACGCCATCAAACGCCTGATCGGCCGCAAGTTCACCGAGAAGGAAGTGCAGAAGGACATCGACCTGATGCCCTATTCCATCGTGGCCGCCGACAACGGCGACGCCTGGGTGGAAGTGCGCGGCAAGAAGATCTCGGCCCAGCAGGTCAGCGCCGACATCCTGCGCAAGATGAAGAAGACCGCCGAGGACTACCTGGGTGAGACCGTGACCGAAGCCGTGATCACCGTGCCGGCCTACTTCAACGACGCCCAGCGCCAGGCCACCAAGGACGCCGGCCGCATCGCCGGCCTGGAAGTCAAGCGCATCATCAACGAGCCCACCGCGGCGGCCCTGGCCTTCGGCCTGGACAAGCAGGAAAAGGGCGACCGCAAGATCGCCGTGTATGACCTCGGCGGCGGCACCTTCGACGTCTCCATCATCGAGATCGCCGATGTCGACGGCGAAAAGCAGTTCGAGGTGCTGTCCACCAACGGCGACACCTTCCTGGGCGGTGAAGACTTCGACCAGCGCATCATCGACTACATCATCGGCGAGTTCAAGAAAGACCAGGGCGTGGACCTGTCCAAGGACGTGCTGGCCCTGCAGCGCCTGAAAGAAGCCGCCGAGAAGGCCAAGATCGAGCTGTCCAGCTCGGGCGCCACCGACGTCAACCTGCCTTACATCACGGCGGACGCCACCGGCCCCAAGCACCTGAACATCAAGCTCACGCGCGCCAAGCTCGAAGCCCTGGTGGAAGAGCTGATCGAACGCACCATCGCGCCCTGCCGCACCGCCATCAAGGACGCCGGCGTGTCCGTGGGCGACATCCATGACGTGATCCTGGTCGGCGGCATGACCCGCATGCCCAAGGTGCAGGAGAAGGTCAAGGAATTCTTCGGCAAGGAGCCGCGCAAGGACGTCAACCCCGACGAAGCCGTGGCCGTGGGCGCCGCCATCCAGGGCCAGGTGCTCTCGGGCGACCGCAAGGACGTGCTGCTGCTCGACGTGACGCCGCTGTCGCTCGGCATCGAGACGCTCGGTGGCGTGATGACCAAGATGATCACGAAGAACACGACCATCCCGACCAAGTTCGCGCAGACCTTCTCCACCGCCGACGACAACCAGCCGGCCGTGACGATCAAGGTCTATCAGGGTGAGCGCGAGATGGCCGGTGGCAACAAGCTGCTGGGCGAGTTCAACCTCGAAGGCATCCCGCCCGCACCGCGCGGCCTGCCGCAGATCGAGGTCAGCTTCGACATCGACGCCAACGGCATCTTGCACGTGGGCGCCAAGGACAAGGGCACCGGCAAGGAGAACAAGATCACCATCAAGGCGAACTCCGGCCTGTCCGAGGCCGAGATCCAGCAGATGGTCAAGGACGCCGAGCTCAACGCCGCCGAAGACCACAAGAAGCTCGAGCTGGTCCAGGCCCGCAACCAGGCCGACGCCACCGTGCACAGCGTGAAGAAGAGCCTGACCGAGTACGGCGACAAGCTCGATGCCGGCGAGAAGGACAAGATCGAAGCCGCGATCAAGGACGTCGAGGAAGCCCTCAAAGGTGACGACAAGGCCACGATCGAGGAAAAGAGCAACGCGCTGATGGCCGCGAGCCAGAAGCTCGGCGAAAAGATGTACGCCGACATGCAGGCCAAGGAGGCCGCCGGCCAGGCCGCTGCCGGCGCCGAGGCCGGATCGGCCAAGCCGGCTGACGACAACGTGGTCGACGCCGAAGTGAAGGAAGTCAAGAAAGGTTGAGCGTCGGGCGCCCTGGCGCCCGATGAAACCTGCCGCGTCTGATTGATTCCACCTCTGGAGTCTTCAGCGCGGCTTTGTTGTTGGAGCTATCTGAAATCCTGTGAGGCCAATCCCGGGTGCGATGCACCGCCCCGCCGGCCCACACTGACTGAACACCATGGCCAAAAGAGACTTCTACGAAATTCTGGGCGTTCCGAAAAACGCGTCGGACGACGAGATCAAGAAAGCCTATCGCAAGCTGGCGATGAAGCACCACCCCGACCGAAACCAGGGTGATGCGGCCAAGGCGGCCGAGGTCAAGTTCAAGGAGGCCAAAGAAGCCTACGAAATGCTCAGCGACCCGCAAAAGCGCGCCGCTTACGACCAGCACGGCCACGCGGGCGTGGACCCCAACATGCGCGGCGGCCCGGGCGCCGAGGGCTTCGGCGGCTTTGCCGAAGCCTTTGGCGACATCTTCGGCGACGTTTTCGGCGGCGGGCGTCGCGGCCATGGCGGCGGGCGCCAGGTGTACCGCGGCTCCGACCTGAGCTACGCAATGGAAGTCACGCTCGAAGAGGCCGCCAGTGGCAAGGACGCCCAGATCCGCATTCCCAGCTGGGACGACTGCGACACCTGCCATGGCACCGGCGCCAAACCCGGTACCAAGCCCATCACCTGCACCACCTGCCACGGTTCGGGCGTGGTGCAGATGCGCCAGGGCTTTTTCAGCGTGCAGCAGACCTGCCCGCAGTGCCAGGGCAAGGGCAAGATCATCCCCGACCCCTGCACCAGCTGCCATGGCCAGGGCAAGATCAAGAAGCAGAAGACGCTGGAAGTCAAGATTCCCGCCGGCATCGACGACGGCATGCGCATCCGCAGCACCGGCAACGGCGAGCCCGGCACCAACGGCGGCCCGCCAGGCGACCTCTATATCGAAATCCGGCTCAAGAAGCACGACATCTTCGAGCGCGATGGCGACGACCTGCACTGCCAAGTGCCGCTGAGCTTCACCACCGCCGCACTCGGCGGCGAGATCGAAGTGCCCACACTGGCCGGCAAGGCCGCCATCGACATCCCCGAAGGCACCCAGGCGGGCAAGCAGTTCCGGCTGCGCGGCAAAGGCATCAAGGGCGTTCGCTCCAGCTACCCCGGCGACCTGTACTGCCACGTCTCGATCGAAACACCGGTCAAGCTGTCTGAGCACCAGCGCAAGCTGCTGCGCGAGCTCGAAGAATCGCTGAAAAAAGGTGGCGCCAAACATTCGCCCACGGGCAGCAGCTGGACCGACCGGCTGAAGAGCTTCTTCAGCGGCTGAGGCAAAAGGGCCCCCACGCTCCCCCACGGCGTGTGAGTCGCTGAACGCGGCTCAGCCGGAGGCAACGCCCCTTCGGCCTGTCCAAGCCTGCGCAGGCAGGCCTGGAGCCGCAGGCCTCAGCCCCGAGGGGGCCTTCGCGCCTTGGGGCGGCCCGGCGGCGCTCAATGTCCGACCGCTCATGGTTATCATGAATCCATGAGCGTCAACATCACCTTTCTGGGCGGCGCCGACACCGTCACCGGCTCCAAATTTCTGGTCCAGCACGACGGTCACAGTCTGCTGGTGGACTGCGGCCTGTTCCAGGGCTACAAGCAGCTGCGGCTGCGCAACTGGCGACCGCTGCCCGTGGTCCCGGGACAGATTCATGCGGTCATCCTGACCCACGCCCACCTGGATCACAGTGGCTACCTGCCGGTGCTGGCGCGCGAGGGCTTCCATGGCCGGGTACACGCCACCGCCGGCACCCGCGACCTGTGCGCCGTCCTGCTGCCCGACAGCGGCCACATCCAGGAAGAAGACGCCGCCTTCGCCAACCGGCACGGCTTCTCGAAACACGCGCCGGCGCTGCCGCTGTACACGCGCCGGGACGCGCTTGACTGCCTGCGGCTGATCCACGCCGAGGATTTCGGCCACACCTTCCAGCCCATCCGCGGCTGGCGTGCCACGTTTTCGCCGGCCGGGCACATCCTGGGCGCTGCCAGCCTGCTGCTGGAGGTGGGTGGGCACCGGATCCTGTTCTCCGGCGACCTGGGGCGGCCCGACGACCTGCTGATGAACCCGCCCGCCAATCCGCCAGCCGCCGACACCGTGCTGATCGAGTCCACCTACGGCGACCGATTGCACCCGCCCGAAGACCTGGTCGCCGAACTCGGCCCCGCGCTGCAGCGCCTGGCCGCGCGCGGCGGTGTGGCCGTGGTGCCGGTGTTCGCGGTGGGACGTGCCCAGGCGCTGCTGCATGCCATCGCCCGGCTCAAGTCAAAGGGCGTGATCCCGCGCGGCCTGCCGGTGTTCCTGGACAGTCCGATGGCGGTGCACACCACCCACCTGTTCAGCGAGCACCCCGATGGCCACCGCCTGAGCGAGCACGAGGCGCAGGCGATGGCCAAAGTGGCCACCATGCTGGTCACGCCGGACCAGTCGAAGGCGCTGGCCAAACGCCACGGACCGATGGTGATCCTGGCGGCCAGCGGCATGGCCACCGGCGGCCGCGTGTTGCATCACCTGGCGCTGTACGCCGGCGACCACCGCAACATGGTCATCCTGACCGGCTACCAGAGCCCCGGCACCCGCGGCGCGCGGCTGGCCAACGGCGAGAAGTCCTTGCGCATCCATGGCCAGGACGTCGCCGTGGCGGCCGAGGTGGTGCAGCTGGAGTCCGCCTCGGCCCACGCCGACGCGAACCAGCTGCTCGACTGGCTGCGCCGGATGCCCGGCGCGCCGGACCAGGTCTACGTGGTGCATGGCGACCTCGCCGCCGCCGACACCCTGCGCCACCGCATCGAACACGAACTGAAATGGCGCGCGATGGTGCCCGAGCACGGCTCGACCTGGCCGGCGTGAGCAAACCTCGGCCCACGACCGAAGCCCATCCGGCGCGCCGATTCCCGGTTCAGAACAACCCCGATATCCGCCCCTCGTCGTCGATGTCGATGCGCGCAGAGGCCGGGTCCTTGGGAAGGCCCGGCATGGTCAGGATGTCGCCACAGATCATGACCACGAACTCGGCCCCGGCGGCCAGGCGCACATCGCGGATGTTGACCATGTGGCCGCTGGGCGCGCCGCGCAGCCGGGGGTCGGTGGAGAACGAATACGGGGTCTTGGCCACGCACACCGGGAGGTGTCCGAAGCCTTCGTCCTGCAGCCGCGCGATGCGCTGGCGCACCGCCGAGTCGGCCGAGATGTCGGCAGCACCGTAAACCTGGGTGGCGACCTGTTTCATCTTGCTCCACAGGCTGTCGCCGTCCGGGTAGACAAAGCGCATCTGGGCCGTGCCCGACTCCGCGAGCCGGACCACCTCGTGCGCCAGATCCTCCGCGCCGGCCGAGCCCTCGGCCCAGTGGCGCGCAACCGCCACCGGCACCCCCTGGCGTGCCATGTGTCGACGCAGCACCGCCAGTTCCTCGTCGGTATCGGCCGTGAAGTGGTTCAGCGCCACCACGCAGGGCAGGCCGAACCGGTGGCGGATGGTCTCCACATGCCGCTCCAGGTTGGGCAGGCCTTTTTCCACGGCGGGTGGGTCGGGCACGACGAGGTCCTTCAGTTCGACACCGCCATGGAACTTGAGGGCCCGAAGTGTCGCCACGATCACCACGGCATCGGGCCGCAGCCCTGACTTGCGGCACTTGATGTCGATGAACTTTTCCGCGCCCAGGTCGGCACCGAATCCGGCCTCGGTCACCACGTAGTCGCCCAGCTTCATCGCCGCCTGCGTGGCGATGACCGAGTTGCAGCCGTGCGCGATGTTGGCGAACGGGCCGCCGTGGATGATGGCCGGGTTGTGCTCCAGCGTCTGCACCAGGTTGGGCTTGATGGCGTCCTTCAGCAGCGCCGCCATCGCGCCGTGGGCCAGCAGGTCGGCGGCGCGGACGGCCTGCTGATCGCGCGTGTAGCCGACGATGATGCGCGCCAGCCGCTCCTTCAGATCGCGGCACGAGGTAGCCAGGCAGAAGATGGCCATGACTTCGGACGCCACCACGATGTCGAAACCGTCCTCGCGGGGGAACCCGTTGGCCGCGCCGCCCAGCCCCACCACCGTCGAGCGCAACGCCCGGTCGTTCATGTCCACCACCCGCCGCCAGACGATGCGGCGCGGATCCAGACCCAGGGCGTTGCCGTGATGGATGTGGTTGTCGATCAGCGCCGCCAGCAGGTTGTGCGCCGAGGCGATGGCGCTGAAGTCGCCGGTGAAATGCAGGTTGATGTCTTCCATCGGCACCACCTGCGCGCGGCCGCCGCCCGCCGCGCCGCCTTTCATGCCGAACACCGGCCCCATCGAGGGCTCGCGCAGCGCGATCACGCAGCGTTTGCCGATGCGGTTGAGCGCGTCACCCAGGCCCACCACGGTGGTGGTCTTGCCCTCGCCGGCGGGCGTGGGGCTGATCGCGGTCACCAGCACCAGCTTGCCGCGCGGCCCGTCATGCCGGTCCAGCCAGCCGAGGTCGATCTTGGCCTTGAAGTGGCCGTAGGGTTCGAGCGCCGAAGCCGGAATGTCCAGACGCTCCTGGGCCAGCGGCAGGATGGGTTGGAGGCTTGCCGCCTGGGCGATCTGGATGTCGGTAAGCGCCACGTGGTTATCCGTTCCGGTTTTTGTCGATGGCGCCATTGTCGACCGTTTGCCACACGCCCCCCGGCGATCAGAACAGGTGGCCCTGCCCGCCCACGGATGGCGGCCGGAACCGGCCCATGTCGAGCGCGGTGGCCTGCTGCCCGTAGCCCAGACGGGCGCAGGTTCTCTCGAAACGCTGGCGCACCAGGTCGGCCCAGACGCCGTGGCCTTTCATGCGGGTAGCGTAGTCGGCCTCGTAGGCTCGGCCGTCGCGCATCTCGCGCACGCGGGCCAGCACACGCCGGGCACGCTCGGGCGCATGCAGGTCAAGCCACTGGCGAAACAGCGGCTCCACCTCCCAGGGCAGACGCAGCACGGTGTAGAACGCGCGGCGCGCGCCAGCCTCCCAGGCGGCCTCCAGCACCTGCTCCATGTCGGTGTTGAGAAACGGGATCTGCGGTGCCACGCTCACGCCCACCGGCACGCCCGCGTCGGCCAGCGCGCGGATCGTTCGCAGGCGGCGCCACGGCGCGGCCGCGCGCGGCTCCAGGCGGCGCGACAGTTGGGCGTCGAGCGTGGTAACCGTCACGTACACCGCAGCCAGGCCCTGCTCGGCCATGGGGGCGATGAGGTCGAGGTCGCGTTCCACGCCGCTGCCTTTGGTGATCAGCGAGAACGGGTGGCGCGCGTCCTGCAGCACCTCGATCACCGAGCGGGTCAGGCGCAGCTCGCGCTCCACGGGCTGGTAACAGTCGGTGGCCGAGCCCAGGTTGAGCCGATGCGGCCGGTAACCCGTGGCCGCCAGTTCGCGGCGCAGTACCTCGGCGAGGTTGCGCTTGGCGATGATCTTCGTCTCGAAGTCCAGTCCCGGCGACAGGTTCAGGTAGCTGTGCGTGGGCCGCGCATAGCAGTAGCTGCAGCCGTGCTCGCAGCCCCGGTAGGGGTTGATGGAGAAGTCGAAGTCGATGTCGGGCGAGGCGTTGCGCGCGATGGCGGACTTCACGTCTTCATAGACCACCTGCGTGGGTACCGACGGCGGCGCTTCGGCGACGGTGCCCTCCAGCGTGTGCCAGCCGTCGTCGAAGGCCTCGCGCTCGTCCGTGGTGAACCGGTGGGCCAGCCGCGTCGCCGCGCCACGGCCTTTGAGGGCCTGCACCGGGGGCTTGAATTCGGCCATGATCGATTTAGCTAACTGTTTTTTCATACAGTTTATCGACTTTGGTGCCTCGCCGCTGGCGGGCCGCCTGCGCCCCGTCCGTCCAAGCCCGGTGGGACAATCCGGCCCATGTCCGCCGCGTCGCCCCACCCAGCCCTGCTCTGGGACATCTTCTGCCAGGTGATCGACAACCACGGCGACCTGGGCGTGTGCTGGCGCCTGAGCGCCCAGCTCGCGGCGCGCGGCCACCGGGTGCGCCTGTGGGTGGACGACGCGCGCGCGCTGGCCTGGATGGCGCCAGGCGCGGTTCAGGGCCGTTGGCCCGGCATTCAGGTGCGGCCATGGACCACACCTTTTCACACCGGCATGGCCCCTGAAACCCTGGCCCACCTGCCGCGCGCCGACGTGTGGATCGAGGCTTTCGGCTGCGAAATCGCTCCCGAGTTCATAGCAGCTCATGGCCATTCAGCGCTGGGAAGTGGCCAAAATGATGCGAAAACTCCGGTCTGGATCAACCTGGAGTACCTGTCGGCCGAGTCGTACGTCGAACGTTGCCATGGCCTGCCCTCGCCCGTGCTGCACGGGCCAGCCCTGGGGCTCACCCGGCATTTTTTCTACCCCGGCTTCACGCCGCGCACCGGCGGCCTGCTGCGCGAGCCCGACCTGGCGACGCGCCAGGCCGCCTTCGACCGTTCGGCCTGGTTGACAGGGCTGGGCGTCGAACCCCATGGCCCTCGCCGTGCCTCGCTGTTCTGCTACGAACCGCCCGCCCTGGGGCCGTGGCTGGCCAATCTGGCGGCCGATGCCTCGCCCACACGGCTGCTGGTGACCCACGGACGCGCCACAGAAGCCGTCAAGGCTCTTTTTCACGACGAAAATGGCCTCTCCCCAGCGTCGGACGGCCACAAGCAGCTATCATTTTTTTACCTACCCGCGCTCACCCAGACCGACTACGACCACCTGCTGTGGGCCTGTGACTTCAATTTCGTGCGCGGCGAAGACTCGCTGGTGCGCGCGCTGTGGGCGGGCCGGCCTTTTGTCTGGCAGATCTACCCGCAGGACGACGGCGCCCACCATGCCAAGCTCGACGCCTTCCTCGACTGGCTCGATGCACCGGCCTCGCTGCGCCGGTTTCACCACGCCTGGAACGGCCTGGCCAACCCCGACCACGCCCGCTGGCCGACGCCGGACGAGTTCGATGCCTGGGGCGCCTGTGCCCAAGCCGCGCGCGAGCGCCTGCTGGCGCAGGACGACCTGGTCAGCCAGCTGCTGGGCTTTGTCGCGAAAAAACGTTAAAATCCAAGGCTTTGCAGAATTCCGCCGGGCTGGGCCCGACGCCTGTCGCGCCGCTGCAACCCCACCGTGTGGACACCCCTACCGAGGGCGCGACCCAACCCTCTGGAACCCTTATGAAAATCGCTCAAGAAATCCGCGCCGGCAACGTCATCATGCACGGCAAGGACCCGATGGTCGTCCTGAAGACCGAATACAGTCGCGGCGGCCGCAACTCCGCCACGGTTCGCATGAAGCTCAAGAGCCTGATCGCCAACTTCGGCACCGAAGTCGTGTTCAAGGCCGACGACAAGATGGACCAGATCATCCTGGACAAGAAGGAGTGCACCTACTCCTACTTCGCCGATCCGATGTACGTCTGCATGGATTCGGACTACAACCAGTACGAAGTCGAAGCCGAAAACATGGGCGACGCGCTGAACTACCTCGAAGACGGCATGGCCGTCGACGTGGTGTTCTACGACGGCAAGGCGATCTCGGTTGAACTGCCCACCACCGTGGTGCGTGAAATCACCTGGACCGAACCCGCCGTCAAGGGCGACACCTCCGGCAAGGTGCTCAAGCCGGCCAAGATTGCCACCGGCTTCGAAGTGGCCGTGCCCCTGTTCGTGGAGCAGGGCGACAAGATCGAAGTCGACACCCGCACCGGCGAATACCGCAAGCGCGTCTGAGACCGCCCCGATTCGCCACGACCAAGGCTCCGTGAGGGGCCTTTTTCTTTGCGGCCGACGTCCCCGTCCCGCGCCCACCGTCCTCATCCGGCAAAGGAAACCCCGTCATGGAAACCACCCAGGACATCCAGGTCAGCCGACTGGCCGAAGCCTGGGCCGAACTGCAGGCCCATGCCGCCAGCGGACAACCGCTGGAGCCCGACGCCTACCGCCTCGCGTTTGCCGACCCCGAGTTCCTGCTGCGCCGCGAGACACGCGGCATCCGCATCCAGCTGGAGCTGCTCAAACCCGATCTGGACCAGAGCGCTGCCGGCATCGAGAACACCATCGTGGTGTTTGGCAGCGCGCGCTTCCCGGCCCCGGATGACGCCGAGGCAGCCTTGGCTGCCGCCCTGGCCACCGGAGACGCCAGCGCCATCGCAGCGGCCCGTCGCGGCCAGCGCAACGCAAGCCACTACGCACTGGCCCGTGAGTTTGCGCGACTCACGGCCGAGAACAGCCGGCACCTGCCACCGGCCGAGCGCCTGACCATCTGCACCGGCGGCGGCCCCGGCATCATGGAAGCCGCCACGCGCGGGGCCCGGGATGCGGGCGCGCCATCGGTGGCGCTGAACATCGCGCTGCCGCACGAGCAGTCGGCCAACCCGTATGTCACGCCGGATCTGAGCTTCAAGTTCCACTACTTCGCGATGCGCAAGATGCACTTCATGATGCGCGCGAAGGCGTTGGTGGCCTTCCCCGGCGGCTTTGGCACGCTGGACGAGCTGTTCGAGGTGATCACGCTGGTGCAGACCCGGAAGGCCAAGCCGGTGCCGATCATCCTGTTCGGTTCCGACTACTGGAAGCGGCTGATCGACATGGACGTGCTGGTGGCAGAAGGAGCGATCTCGCCCGACGACCTGAACCTGTTCCAGTACGTCGACGAACCGAAGGCGGCCTGGGACCTGATCGCCACTTTCTACGGGCTGCAGGGCCACGCCGTCGGCTGACGGACTCTTCACGGCCGCAGAGTTTGCGGCTAATGTGATCGCTGTTCCGGAATTGTCTCGACAAGTGCCATGAGTCCCCTTCTGCTGATCTGGCTGCAGTTCGCCACTTGCGTGGTGGTGATCGGTGTCGCGGGGGTGCGCCTGAGTCGTTACGGGGATGCGATTGCCAAGCTGACCGGCCTGTCCCGGAACTGGGTTGGGATGATCCTGCTTGCCACGGTCACTTCCCTGCCTGAACTGGTCACTGGCCTGAGTGCCGTGACGGTCGCAGGCGCACCTGACATTGCGGTGGGCGATGCATTGGGCAGTTGCGTGTTCAACCTGACCCTCCTGGCGCTGATTGACGTCTTCTACCGGAAGGGCGCCATGTATTCGCACGCGAGCCCGGGACACATCGTTTCGGCGGGGTTCGGCGTCATGTTGTTGACCGGCGCAGCATTGGCCATCTTTCTGACGAACCAAGGCTCGATGCCCTCTTTCGGGCACATCAGTCTTGCCAGCGTAGCCATATTCGGACTGTATCTCGTGGCCATGCGCGCACTCTACCTCACGGAACAGCGCAGCAGCGTGAACGTGGCGCGGGAGCCAGCCGGCATGACCCTAAAAGCCGCATTCATGGGCTACGGTATCGCATCGGCGGCCATCGTGGCCGCCGGTATCTGGCTGCCGTTGACCGGTGTGGAACTGGCGAACGTGATGGGCTGGTCAAATTCCTTCGTGGGAACCCTTTTCGTGGCGTTTGCAACATCGGTGCCCGAATTGGCGACCACCTGGGGGGCCGTGCGCATCGGCGCCGTCGACATGGCCATCGGTAACCTGCTGGGCAGTAACCTGTTCGACGTGCTGATCTTGGCCTTTGACGACTTTGCCTACGTTGCGGGCCCGATATACGGAAAAGTCTCACCTGTTCATGCCGTGTCGGCCCTCACCGCCTGCCTCATGAGCGGTTCTGTCATCGTCGCGCTGGCCTATCGGCCGGTATCGCGCGTATGGCACACCGCCAGCTGGGCCAGCTTGTCACTGCTGGCGCTGTACCTGCTCAATGCAGTGATTCAATTTCTCCAACATCGCTAGGCGCGGTGATCCACCCTATGCAAATTGGGCGCTGACCACCCTACAGACCTGCGCGGGAATCGCCCTATGCGCCGATAGAAGGGGCACGATCCGGCTGGAACAGGTCGTTTGGCCGCCGCTTTGCAGGACACAACGCCATCCGCTTACCGGGATCGTAGGGTGACGCCAGTCTCAGAATCCTCGGGCCGGCTCCTGGGCGGCACAGGCAGCAACGCGGCCAGTTCGAAATACATGGACCGGGTCACCAGACGCGCCACACCGCTTGCCAAGAGCGCACAGGCCATCAGACTGAGAACCATGGCATTGCCTGCCACCATTTCCATCACGATGATGAAGGCGGTGATCGGCCCCTGGGTCGTTGCCGCTAGAAAGCCCGTCATGCCCAGTGCGATCAAGGGAATGGCCGCCTCCGGTCCGACACCGGCAAGCGAAGCAACATCCTGACCGATCCCCGCACCTATTGCGAGCGACGGCGCAAACACGCCGGCTGGTACGCCAGTCCAACTGGAAAGCCAGGTGGCGCAAAACTTCAACACGGTGTAGACCCCAGGCAAATCGGCATGACCTTCGAGCAAGGCACGAGTCGGCGCATAGCCGGCTCCCGCCGTCGCGCCCCCGCTGACGATACCGATGACGGCGACTGCCAGAGCACAAGCAGCGGCGAAGCGGAACGGATAGATGTTGCGCCAGCGACTGAATCGATCCGGGAGCCCCTGTGCGCACAGAATCATGAGGCGAGAAAACAGGCCGCCTGCCACGCCCGCAACCAACGCCACCAGGAGCCCGGGCGCAAACAACGACCATGAGAGCGAATGGACTCGAAGGCGCCCGAAATAGGTCTCGTTGCCAAATACGGACACGGACACAAGGCCCGCAAGCACGATGCTGACGATCACCAGCGAGTTTTGGGACATGCTGCGCCTTCTGGACAGTTGTTCCAGCGCAAATATGACGCCCCCCAACGGCGTGTTGAAAGCGGCAGCGATTCCCGCTGCGGCACCGGCCACCATCAGATCATGGGCGTCAAGGCCGGATTGAGGCGACAACCAGCGCCTGGCGTGGCCCATGACTCCCGCTCCGACTTGGACCGTGGGCCCCTCGCGGCCGATCGACAAACCCGCCAGCAGTCCGCCCGAGACCAGGCCGATCTTGTGCAGGGACAGGCGCAGGGATACCAGCCAGCTTCGCTGTGAGTGATCAAGGTCGTCGTCAAGAGCGCGCACCACCTGCGGAATGCCTGAGCCCACCGCACCCGGAACAAATCGGCGGGTCCACCAGAGCAGCGCAACCGTCAGCGCCGGTGTCCACAACAGCGCAAAGTACTTGGCTTGAGCGCCCGCTTGCGTCAGCACGGAAAATCCATGGGTGGCGGCCTCAGCGAGAAACGTGAAGCCGACCACGATCAACCCGGTCAGCGCAGCGTAGGCAAGTACGATGCCCCGATCAATCCATGGCTGTATTGACGAAAGTTCCGCACCCAGCTTCCGCCAGAACTCCGGATCCATGTCACGTACCGGGCGGGAGGCTCGCCGAAAGCGCAGCAACCTGGCGCGCAACACTCTGAGGATCGCGCGAAGCGCCAAGTGGCTGGATTCAGTTTCGGGTAGTGACATGATGACTCGCGTTGGTGAACGTTCGATCGCACCGATTTCGCCCTGCGGTTTTTTTGTAATCAACTTCCCTGATGGTCACCTCAGAGTTCTGCCAATGGAATCCCACCAGCATCTTCATCCGCTTTCAGCAAATCGATGATTTGCCCAAGATCCTGATCCAGACGCTGCAAGGTCTGCTGCGGCAACCTGCTCAACGCCAAAGGCAGTACGCCTTCGAATGGACCTGAGACCTGACGCAACACCGCCAATCCAGCGGGCAGGATGTTCAGGTGGACATTGCGCCGGTCGTCCGAAGACCGGCTCAGAATGACGAGTTCCTTGCGCAGCAAGGTCTTGACGAGGTTGCTCGCGGTGGACTGGTGAATGTCCATGCTCCTCGCGACGCCCCCCATGCTGATGCCCGGATGATCGCGGACCAAACTAAGCGCCCAGACCTGCGCCCCACCCAATCCGACTTGCTTTTCAACTTGCCGGAATTGACTTCGAACAGCGTTGAACACAACCCGGAAGCGACGCAACACCTGCGCCGCAGTGACAGGATCTTCGGTAACAGGATTCATCGTGGTGAGGACCAAAAAAAGGAGCCCCGAAGGGCTCCCAACTCGAGTGGCTGACCCTGCTCTCTTCAACCAGGTCAACAAAGAAATTATATTTGTTCAAATGTATGTAAGGATCAGCAATTACCCTGCTTCAGAGAGTGTCGAACCGGGACTGCAGCACCAGCATTCGTTCCAGAAGCATCGCCACCTCACTGGGACTATCAAGAAAGAATCGGGCGCGTGAAGATGGATCATCCCGCCCGATGCGCACCGTCAACCAGTCGGGTGGCGCCGAAACAAATACCGGTTCGTCATTGACGTCGTCCCCCGCGAACAAGGCACAACTGGCGCCGTTGCGCACCACCAAGGCTCGCACCGCGTCAGCTTTGTCAGGTGCATCCGGCGCCATGACGTTGACGACCATCTTTCCGCCAAAGACCTGGACCGAACGTCCCGGCTGCGCAAGAAGTTGGTCGATCAGTCCGCGCGCACCCGTGGGGTCACGCGCCAGCCGGTAATGGAGCGCGATGGAAAGCACCTTGTCCTCGACCCAAATCCCCGCAGCCGCCAAGTTGACACCGCGCAGGCGCAGCAGGTCGCGCAAGGGGTCCAAGGCTCGGGCCTGGGCATCGGCTGCGCCGGCATCCAACCCGTCTTCCGCCCCGTGACTTCCAACAATATAGTGCGGCTCGAACCCGAGTCGCCCCCGCACATCCGACACTGCTCGCCCGGTCACGATCGCCACCGGTAGCCGCGCGGCGAGAATTCTTAGGCGCGAGGACACGGCCTGGGAGATACGAGCGTCATCGGGCCGGGCCACGATGGGTACCAACGTGCCATCGAAGTCGAAAGCAAGTAACGGTCGGCGTCGCATGATCGCGGCCAGCGCGGCCTCGCCGGCCGGCGTGAAAAGATGTTGCATTCCGCCAGGCTCCTTCTCCGGGCGCATATCAGTCTGCTCCCGAGCGTCGAACGCGCGCCTCGATGCGCGCGCGCAGGCGCCACCGTCCGGCGTCGGCTAGCATGCGGCCTGCCCAGCGGAACACGTTGAACTCTCGCACCGTGCTGCGCAGGCTCGCCATGCGCTCACGCTGCTCGCCCACCGGCATGGTGGCCGCTCGGTGCAGTGCATCGGCGGTCTCCTCGACGTGATAAGGATTCACGATCAAAGCCTCCGAAAGCTCACGCGCAGCACCAGCGAAGCGACTTAGCAACAAGACACCATGCAGGTCGTCGCGAGCGGCGACGAACTCCTTGCACACCAGATTCATGCCGTCATGCAGGCTGGTCACCACGCAGATGTTGGCGGCGCGGAACAGCTCAAAAACTGCGTCGTGTTCGTGGTGCTGCGCCAGCAAGTGCACCGGCTGGTAGCCAGGTCGACCGAAGCGCTCGTTGATGCGTTCAGTGGTCCGCTGCACGCGCTCCTGGAAGCTGCGGTATTCATCCAACGCGCCCCGTGTGGGCGCGGCAACCTGGACAAACACGAAACGTCCGATCCACGATGGCCATTTTTCCAGCAGGCGATCGACAGCATTCAGCCGCTCCAGGATGCCCTTGGTGTAATCGAAGCGGTCCACACCAACCGCTAGGCAGACATCGGCCGGCAAATCCAGTCGCTTGATCACGCGGCGGCGGCATTCTTCCACAGAAGGCCAGCCACCGGTCTCGGCCTCATCGGGCCATTCGATCGAGATCGGATAGCTCTCGACCAATGTCTCTTTTTCCTGGAAGGCGATGGTCGAATGTTCGTGCTCGATTCTCGCCTCGAGGTAACGGTCGACGGTCTCAATGAAGTTCTTGCAATGAAAGCGCGTGTGAAACCCGAGGATCGTGCTGCCCAGCATCCCCTGCAGAATTTCCCGGCGCCAGGGACAGATGCCGAATGACTCCGGATTGGGCCATGGAATGTGCCAGAAGGTCAGAATGGTGGCCTGGGGCAATCTGGCACGGATCATGGCCGGCAACAGGGCGAAGTGGTAGTCCTGCACCAGGACCACGGGGTCCTCACTGCGCGCATCGGCAATCACCGCATCGGCGAAACGCTGGTTGATGGCGCGATAGGCCTCCCAGTCCGACTCACGGAAGACCGGGCGCACGTGTGCCACATGACACAGCGGCCACATGCCTTCATTGGCGAAGCCGTAGTAGTAACCCTGCTCCTCTTCCGGCGTCAACCAAACCCGGCGCAGCCAGTAATCGTCTTGCCCCGGGGGCACTGGCACACGGTCGCGCGCGTCCACCACTTCGCGGTCGGCGCTGCCGCTACCGTGGGCGATCCAGGTGCCTGAACAAGCCCGCATCACCGGTTCCACAGCCGTGACCAGACCGCTGGCTGGCCGCTTGACAACTACGCCGCCTTCGACGCGCTCGTGAATGTACGGCTCACGGTTGGAAACCACGATCACCTGATCGCCGCTGAGCTGCGTTCGCAACAGCACACGCAGGCGCTCAGCGGTCCATTCCGCTTCCGGGCCTTGGGAACGTCGGAATTCGTCTTCAAGGTCGCGCAGCCGGGCGCGCAGATCGGCTGCAAACGGGGCCAGTTCCGGAGCGGGCATCATGGGACTGAGCAGGCCCTCGCCTCGCATGATGGCACGCGCGCCATTGACCCATCCGCGCCAACTTAGCTGCGCCACCACCACCGTGATGACGGCAATGACGAAACCGAGCGCGGCAATCAGCCCGATCAGGTAGCGCCGCGTGTCCTGGCTGCGCCGATCGATAAAACTCAAGTCGTGCAACAACACCAGACGCCCCAGCAACACCGGTTCGTCTGGGGTCGGGTCCGATGGTTTCTGCGTCTGAAGTTCGATGATGGCTTCGTCGGGCAACACGCCCGCCGGTGGCTCGATGGCGCCCGGTCTCGTGCTCCGATTCCCGATCACGTCGTGCACGCCGACCAGTACCCGCCCGCCCGTCAAGGCCATGGTGGGTTCCGCTCCCAGCGAGAGCGCCAACGCGCCTGCACACGACAATCTCGCCGGAAACTGGCTGGTCTTCTGTAGCAACACCCCCTCAGGGCTGCACAGACCAATGGCAAAAAGCCGTTCGTCCTGCGACGTTCGGTCAAACAGGGGTTGAAGCCGGGCGGCGTCATTCGACAGCAAGGCCCCGGTCAAGGAGTCAGAGAGCGCGTTCGCCACCAGTGCGCCGCGACTGTTCAGGTCACGGCTGAACCAGCGCAGTGTGACCTGGTCCATCAACGGTGCCGCAAGATAAGCGGCCGCGATCAATGTCCCCACCAACGGCAGCAGGAACCGCAACTCAAGCCGGACGGTCTTCAGAATCATGGACGGCCCACGACCACATGGCCATGATGGCAAGGCTCTGGAGGAAGCATCAGGTTTCCATTTATATTTGTACAAATATAACGCAACCGCTACACACATCGTGGTATTAACTTCACGGAAGGCTTTTTTATGACCACTGCGCCCGCGCTCCCCAGAAAGCCCGCAACCCTGGAGCTGTCGCTCATCGGCAACTGCACAGTCAGCGCGCTGGTGGACCAGGGTGGCAGCATCGTCTGGTGCTGCATGCCGCGCTTCGACAGTCCGCCCGTGTTCGACGCCTTGTTGAACAGTTCCGAAGGCCTTGGACTGGATGGCGCCATGACGGTCGAGCTGGAACGTCTTTCCCGCATCGACCAAGCCTACGACCCCGGCACCGCGGTCGTCCGCACCAGAATGTGGGATGACAAGGGCAACGGGATCGAGCTGGTGGACTTCGCGCCGCGGTTTCTGACCCGCGACCGCGTTTTCCGGCCTGCGCAGCTGGTACGACGCGTGCGTCCGCTCGCCGGCCACCCACGCGTTCGTTTCGTGGTTCGACCCAGCGGTGACTGGGGCGCCGCCGCGCCGACGCTGACGAGGGGCAGCCACCATCTCCGCTTCGTCCTGCCGGGTTGCACGCTGCGCTTGAACACCAGCGTGCCGCTGACCTACCTGATCGACAGCACCTGGATCACCTTGCAGGCGCCGGTCAGCCTGCTGCTTGGCCCGGATGAGACGCTGTCCGGAGGCATTGACGAGACCGCGCGCGAGTTCGAGGAACAGACCGCGCGGTACTGGCGACACTGGACCCGCCGTCTGGCCGTGCCGCTGGAGTGGCAGGATGCCGTGATTCGCGCGGCCATCACCCTGAAGCTCTGCCAATACGAGGAGACCGGCGCCATCGTGGCCGCCATGACAACCAGCATTCCGGAAGCGCCACACAGCGGGCGCAACTGGGACTACCGCTATTGCTGGCTGCGCGACGCCTTTTTTGTGGTGCGCGCGCTCAACAGTCTGGCCGAGGTGGGCACGATGGAGAACTATTTGAACTGGCTCTATAACGTTGTCCGCGCGGCCGATGGAGGACATGTGCAGCCTCTCTACGGCATCGGGCTCGAGCGGGAACTGTCGGAGTCGGTGATCTCGCAAGCAACGGGCTATCGCGGCATGGGGCCGGTGCGCGTGGGAAACCAGGCGCAGGAACACTTTCAACATGACGTCTACGGCAGCGTGGTGCTTGGCGCGGCCCAGGCCTTCCACGACCACCGGCTGCTGGTTCGCGGCGACAGCGCCGACTTTGGCGCGCTCGAGATGATGGGCGAGCAGGCCTGGCGCCTGTACGACCAACCCGACGCCGGCATCTGGGAATTGCGCACCCGAGCGCGGGTGCACACCTCCTCGGCGCTGATGTGTTGGGCAGCGTGCGACCGGCTGGCCCGCATCGCGGTGGTGCTGGGTCTGGCCGAGCGCGCCAGTCTGTGGCGCCAACGAGCACAAAACATCCACGGCCATATCCTTCGGCATGCATGGAACGACGAACGACAGGCCTTCGTCGAGAGCCTCGGCGGACGCGACCTGGACGCCAGCGTGTTGTTGATGGCGGAAGTCGGATTCCTGCCGCCACGGGACCCGCGCTTTGTCAGCACGGTCCGGGAATTGGAACGCACCCTTTGCGACGGCGCCTTCATGCGACGCTACGAGGCCGAAGACGATTTCGGAAAGCCCCAGACCGCCTTCAACGTCTGTTCGTTCTGGCGTGTGGACGCCTTGGCCCGCATCGGGCATCGCGATGAAGCCCGAGACGCTTTTGAGGCGCTGCTGGCGCGGCGCAACAAAATGGGCCTGCTCAGCGAAGACCTCGATCCGGTCACCGGAGAGCTCTGGGGCAACTTCCCGCAGACCTATTCGATGGTCGGCATCATCAATGGCGCTGTCCGACTGTCAGCACCCTGGGACAGCGCCGTATGACGGACCCGAACTTGTGAACCTGGCGGATACGCCGCAATCAATTAGAAAGAGAAAGGACCGGCCTGCACTGATCAACGGGCGTGGCGCGATCCCAATTCTTTCGCCAATTCGACATGGAGCTTGGCATCCATGTCCAAGACGAGTAGACCCGGTCCCGCGACTCAGCGCGCAAGAGGCTTATCGGTTCAGTGGGTCGGGCCGCACGCCCTCGGGCAGCTTGGCCCGTGAAGCCAGCCGCAGATGCAAGGCCGCCTGCGCCAGCAGGTTGGCCGACACCGGCGCGGTGACGAAGATGAACAGCGTCACCAGCAGTTCCGACAAGCCCGGACGCCCCTGCTCCAGGCCCAGCAGCAACGACGCCAGCAGCACGCCACCCACGCCCAGCGTGGACGCCTTGGTCGGCCCGTGCAGCCGCATGTAGAAGTCGGGCAGGCGCACCAGGCCGATCGCGCCGACCAGCAGGAAAAACGACCCGACCACGATCAGGATCGCGGCGGTCCATTCGGTCAAGGGGTTCATCGCCATGCGGTCACTCCATCACGTCGCCACGGCTGAGGTAACGCGCCAGCGCCACGGTGGCCACAAAGCCCAGCAAAGCCACGATCAGCGCGGCCACGAACAGCATCGGCGTCTGCCAGCGCAGGCCCAGCAGCATCACCAGCGCCACCACGGCCAGGTACAGCGTGTCCAGCGCCAGGATGCGGTCGGGCAGGCTCGGGCCGCGCAACAGGCGCCAGCCGCACAATAGCAGGGTCAGGGTCACGGCCCAAATTCCGATGTCCAGCGCAATCGGCAGCACGCTCATGCCTCACCCTCCCCGTCCTGACGGAAGATGGCCAGCAGCGGCGCTTCGTAGCGCGCCTTCATGTCGGCGACCATGGCGTCCGCATCGTCGCAGTTCAGCGCATGGACCCAGATGCAGCGCGCCTGCTCGTCCACCACGGCCGACACCGTGCCCGGCGTCATCGTGATGATGCTAGCAAACAGCGAATTGACGCGGTGGTGATCGCTGGCCAGGGGCACGCGCAGCCAGGCCGGCTTCAACCGGCCCATGGGCCCCAGCACCAGCCGCGCCACCGTGACGTTGGATACCACGATGTCCCACAGCACGACCCCGGTCAGGCGCAGGGCAGCGCCCCATCGCACCGAGCTGCCCTCCAGCAGCAAGCCGCGCAACAGGCGGGGAATCAGCAGCCCCAGCACGGCGGCGGTCAGCAGGTGCACAGGCGCCAGGCTGCGCGACAGGGCCAGCCAGGTCAGCGCCAGCAGCAGCGACAGCACCGGGTGGTCCAGCCAGCCGCCGCGCGGCCCGGGGCGGTGGTGGTTCATGGCCTGAGCTCCTGTTCCATCGAGGATGCGGGCGTTACACGCTGACCGTCATAGCGCCGGGTGGTGGGTTCGGCACCGGCGCCGAGCACGGCGCGCACGTAGTCGGCCGGCACCGCCAGTTGCGCGGCCGCCGCATCGGTGTAGCGCTTGACCGGCGAGGCCGCCACGGCCAGCGCGATGGTCAAGGCCATGAAAACCCAGACCGGCGCCAGCAGCGCGGCGCCACTGCCGGGGCCACTGGCGCCTTTGAGCGGCTGCACATGCCAGAACACGATCACGCCCGCGCGTGCCAGCCCGATGATGGTGAAGAAGCCCACCACCAGCACCACGCTCCAGACCCAGGCCTGCGTCGCCAGGCCGCTGCTGGCCTGCAGCACCATGAGCTTGCCCAGAAAGCCCGGCAACGGCGGCAGCCCGGCGGCCGACGCGGCGCCGAACAGCAGCATCCCACCCAGCAACACCGGTTCGCGCACCGCGAATGCCGGCTGCAACCGGTCGCCCACCTCGCCGCGCTGCGCAGCGATCAGCTCGACCAGCAGGAACAGCCCGGCAATAACCAGCGTGCTGTGCAAGGTGTAGTACAGCGCCGCCGACAGGGCGCCGGGGGTGAACAGCCCCACCCCGGCCAGGATGGTGCCCACCGACGCCACTGTGAGGTAGGCCACCAGACGGCCCAGGCTGTGCGCCGCCAGCGCCCCCAGCACGCCCAGCGCGCTGGTCGCCAGGGCCAGCGGGAGCAGCCAGTCGACCACGGACGGCGCCGCCGCGCCGAGCCCGGCGCCGAACACCTGCCAGTGCACCCGAACGATGCTGTAGACGCCGACCTTGGTCATGATTGCAAACAGGGCCGCCACTGGCGCGCTGGCCGCCGCATAGGTACCGGGCAACCAGAAATACAGCGGCAGCATCGCCGCCTTGAGCCCGAACACCACCAGCAAGACCGCGGACGCTGCTTCGGCGAAACGCCGCGTGTCGCCCTGAAGCTGCCCGACACGCTGCCCCACGTCGGCCATGTTCAGCGTGCCCGTGGCCGCATACACCAGAGACAGCCCGATCAGGAACAGGCCGGAGGCCACCAGGTTCAACACCACATAGTGCAGACCCATGCGCAGGCGCTCCCGGCCATGGCCGTGCAGCAGCAGCACGTAGGACGCGATCAGCAGCACCTCGAAGAACACGAACAGGTTGAACAGGTCGCCGGTGAGAAAGGCCCCCACCAGCCCCATCAGCTGGAACTGAAACAAGGCATGGAAAAACCGGCCACGCCGGTCCCAGCCCGCGGCGGCATAGCCCAGCGCCGGCACCGCGACCAGGTAACTCAGCAGCACCATCAACGCCGAGAGGCGATCGACCACCATCACGATGCCGAACGGAGCCGGCCAGTCGCCCAGGCGGTAAACCCGCAGCTCGCCGGTGGCCGCCTGCAGCACCAGCGCCACAGCCATCACCAGTCCCAGCACGGACGAGCCCAGGCTGATGCGCCGTTGCCAGCGCATCGGCGCATCGTTGCGGGTCGCGGTCGACTCTGAAACGCCAACGCGGCGGTCGCCCATGAGCAGCAGCGTCACAGCGGTGAACAGCGGCAACAACACCGACAGCACCGGCGCATGCTGGAGCCACCCGATCGGCAGGGAGACACTCATGTACGCGGTCCTGCGGGTTCGTGACCGTCCACGTGGTCCGAATCGTTCTCGTGCCGGCTGCGCAGCGCCAGCTCCACCACGAAGCCGGTGGTGGCGAATCCGATCACGATGGCGGTCAGCACCAGCGCCTGGGGCAGCGGGTCGGCCACTGGGCCTGTGCCCACCAGCACCGGCGCGGCATTGGTCCACAGCCTTCCGGTAAGGAAGATGAACACATTGACCGCGTAGCCGAACAGCGACAGACCCAGTACCACCGGAAAACTGCGCCCGCGCAGCATGAGGTAGATGCCGGTGGCGGTGACCGCGCCGACGCCGGTGGCAAGCAGAAATTCCATGCTCACAAGGGACTCCCATGTGTCGCGAGCAGGTCCGGGTCGCGAGAAACCTGTCCCAGCACCGAAATCGTCAACATGGTGCTGCCCACCACCACCAGGTAAACCCCCAGATCGAACAGCGCCGCCGAAGCCAGCGGCAACTCGCCCAGCAGCGGCACATGCGGGTGGCCGTGCGCGCTGGTCAGGAACGGGCGGCCGAACGCGAAAGCGCCCATGCCCGTGAGTCCGGCGATGCCCAGTCCGAAGCCGATCCAGCGCAAAAACCGGCGCCCGCCCCCTGCACGCAGGAAGCGTTCGGCCCGCTCCTGACCGAGCGACATGTACTGCAGCACCAGCGCCACCGCGGTGATCAGGCCGGCGATGAAACCGCCGCCGGGCAGGTTGTGACCGCGCATGAAGATGTAGAGGCTGAACACCAGCGCCAGCGGCAGCACCACCGTCGCGGCGGTTCGCAACAGCATCGGCTGCTGCGAAAACGTCCAGCGCCGGCCCTCTGCATCGGCGCCGGGACGGCGCGCGTGCATGCCTTCCATCAGCGCCAGCACGCCGATGGCCGCGATGCCCAGCACGGTGATCTCGCCGAAGGTGTCGTAGCCCCGGAAATCCACCAGGATCACGTTGACCACGTTGGTGCCGCCCCCCCCGGGTACTGACTCGCGAAGGAAAAACCAGGAAATGGAATCGTGGTCGCGCGTGAGCAGCAACCAGGTGATCGCCGACATGGCCGTGCCACCGGCCAAGGCCAGCAGCGCATGCAGACCCTTGCGCAGCGCCGGCGATTCCCTGGGGCTGGTCTGCGGCAGCAGGGCCAGGCCCATCAGCAGCAGCACGGTGGACACGATGTCCACCGACAACTGCGTCAGCGCCAGGTCGGGTGCCGAGAACCCCAGAAAAGCCATCGAGGCCGCCAGCCCCACCAGGCCCACCAGCACCACGCCCTGGAAGCGCTGGTGGTGGGTGCGCACGATGGTCGCACAGGTCAGCAGCAGCAGCCCCCAGATGGCCCAGGCCAGCGGCGTGGCCGGAAGCCGCGGGCGTTCACCGGTGGCGAGTCCGGCGCCCACCAGCGGCAGGGCGCCCAGCACCAGTGCGGTCGCGAGCAGCCACGCCACATAAGCTTGCAACGAACCGCTTTCCAACCGGGCCGTGACACGGCCGGACCAGGAAAACAAGGTGGCAATCAGCACATCGAACATGCGGCGCCCGGTGAAGGATCCGAACCAGGCTTCGGACTCGATGCCGTGCAGGCGCCGGCCGCGCGCAAACCAGCCATACAGGCCCACGCCGGCCGCCAGCGCCACCGCGCTCATGAGCAGGGGCAGGTTGAAGCCGTGCCAGAGCGACAGCTGGTACGGCGGCAAGCCCCTGCCGACCATGGCCGTCGCCGCGGCGTGCACCAGCGGACCGACGGTGAGGGCCGGCGCCAGACCGATCACCAGGCACAGTGCACCCAGCAGCAGCGCGGGCAGCTTCATGCCCAGGGGCGGATCGTGCGGATGCCGGTTCGGCACCTCGCCCAGCTCGCCATTGAACCAGGTGTCGTGCACGAAACGCAGCGAATAGGCGGCGCTGAAGGCGCCGGCCATCGTCACCAGCACCGGGACCAGCCAGGCGAAGACGCCGCTCGTCCCCGCCAGCGCTTCGGTGAAGAACATCTCCTTGGAGAGAAACCCGTTGGTCAGCGGCACCCCCGCCATCGAGGCCGCAGTGACCATCGACAGCACGGCCGTCCACGGCATCAGACGCAGCAGGCCGCCGAGCAGGCGCATGTCGCGGGAGCGGGTCTCGTGGTCGATGATGCCGGCGATCATGAACAGCGCGGCCTTGAACGCGGCGTGGTTAAGCACATGAAACACGGCCGCCACCGGCGCCAACGGCGAGCCCAGACCGATCAGGAACACGATCAGGCCCAGCTGGCTGACGGTGGAATAGGCCAGCAAGCCCTTGAGGTCGTGCTTGAACAAGGCGATGAAGGCGGCAAACACCAGCGTGACCAGGCCCACCGTGCTGACGATGGCCTCGAAGAGACCGGTGCCAGCCAGCACCGGGTGCAGGCGCATCAGCAGGAACACGCCGGCCTTGACCATGGTGGCCGAGTGCAGGTAAGCCGAGACTGGTGTCGGCGCGGCCATCGCGTCGGGCAGCCAGAAGTGGAACGGGAATTGCGCGCTCTTGGTAAATGCGCCCAGCAGAATCAGCAGCAGCGCGGGCACGAAGCGCTGGTCGGCCTGGATGGCGGCTGCCCGGGCCGCCATGGCGCTGATCTCGTGGGTGCCGGCGATCTGGCCCAGCAGAACAAAGCCCCCCAGCATGGCCAACCCGCCGCCACCCGTGATCGCCAGCGCCTGACGTGCGCCATCGCGGGCGTCGCCACGGTGGCTCCAGAAGCCGATCAGCAGAAACGACGACAGGCTCGTCAGCTCCCAGAACACCACCAGCAGCAGCAGGTTGTCCGACAGCACCACGCCCAGCATGGCCGCCATGAACAGCATCATGCAGCAATAGAACTTGCCGGCCGAGTCGTCGGGCGCCAGGTAAAAGGCCGCATACAGAACAATCAGCAGCCCGATGAACAGGATCAGTCCGGCGAACAGGAACGACAGCCCGTCGAGCCGCAAGCCAATCTGAAGGCCGATTTCGGGCACCCAGGGCCATTGCACCAGCACCTGCCCGCCCGCCAACACGCCGGGAGCCTGAACGAGCAGCAGGGCCAGCGCGGCGGTTGTGACCAGGCCAGCCGCAAGCGCGGCCAGGGTGCGGGAGACGCGCCCCAGCCAGACGGTCAGTACCGTCCCGAGGACCAGCGGCAGCAGAACAATGGCGAGGAGCACGGCGAGACGATTGAGAGATCCGACATTCTAGAAATAGAAAGGCCGCCCCCGTGCCATCATGGCGACCGCAGGCGCCAGGCCAGCACGGAGCCGGACCCGACCAGGGCACCGACCACCCAGAACACGCCGCCCGCGCCGATCACCAGCCCGGCCGAGCCGAACAGCAGGGGCATCAGCACGCTGGAGCCGTTGATGGCCATCGACCGCAACGCCAGCGCCTCGCCGTGTCGGCTTTTCGGCGTGATCTGGTGCAGGGTGCTCATCACCATCGGCTGCACCGAACCCAGCGCCAGACCGAGCAGCACCGACAGCAGCCCCATCGCCCACGCTGCGGTAAACAGCGGATACAGCGCGAACAGCAGGGCCGTGCACACCATGGCCCCGGCGATGACGCTCGCTTCCCGCAGGCGCGCGGCCAGGATCGGCAGCGCCAGGCGAATCACCGTGGCGGCCACCGCGAATGCGCCCAGAATGCTGCCGATCACCGTTGCCGCGTAGCCGCGTTCATGACCCAGCACCGGCACCAGGAAGGTATGCACGTCCCAGCAGGATGAGAGCAGCCAGTTGACCAGCATCAGGTGACGAAACGAGCGGTCGCGAAGCAGGTTCCAGGCGGACCCGTGCCCGCCGGCTGCGGCCGGGCCCTCACGCGGAATCTCTGGTATGCGCCGCACCCACCACCAGGCCATCGACGGCAGCAAAGCCAGCAACAGATAGGCGAACCGGAAGCCGCTGGCGTCGATGGCCAGTCCGGCCAGAAAAGGTCCCAGGAAATTCGACACCGACGGCCCGATGGCCACCCAGCTGAAGACCTGGCGCAACTCGGCGGCGTTGCCCGCGAGGTGGCCCGCATGGCGCTGCAGTGCGATCATGGCCACACACACCGCTGCGCCACTGCACAGCGCGGTGGCACACAAGACCCCGAAGTGCGGCCAGGCCACCGCCATCAGGCCGCCGGCTGTGGCCGTGGCACTGGCGAGGGCAAACGGCTTGAACAGGCCATGACGCTCGGCGAACCGACCCGCCGGCAAGGCGAGGAACACCTGGGCCAGCGCGAACAGCGCCAGCAACACACCCACGGCCACGGCGCTGTGACCTTCGCGCAGGGCCATCAGCGGGGCGGCCATGCGGAATCCGGTCATGCCCGCGTGCACGCAGACCTGCGCGCCGATGAGGCGCAACAGGGTCGAGCGTGTCGCGGCGTTCAAGCGCTGCCGGCGTCCGTTGGGTCCGTCAGGTCGCTGGGCAGCAGGGCCTGTGCGCGATCCTGCGGCAGCGCCTCCACCGTCTTGAGCGCGCGGCCCATGGCGCGGCTGCGCGTCTCGGCGGCGTCCAGCGTGTTGAGCACAGTCTGCGTCTGGGTCTTGACCCTGGCCAGCACATCGCCGAACTTGCCAAACTCGGTCTTGACCGCGCCCAGCACCTGCCAGACCTCGGAGCTGCGCTTTTCGAGTGCCAGCGTGCGAAAGCCCATCTGCAAGGCATTCAGCATCGCCATCAACGTGGTCGGGCCCGCCAGCGTGACCCGGTGCTCGCGCTGCAGCACCTCCATCAGACCCGGTCGGCGCAGCACCTCGGCGTACAGGCCTTCGGTAGGCAGAAACAGGATGGCGAAGTCGGTCGTGTGCGGCGGCTCCAGGTATTTCTCGGCCATCGAACGGGCTTCGAACCGGATGCGTTGTTCCAGCCCGCGCGCCGCGGTTTCGACACTCTCGGCGTCAGCGCGCTGCTGCGCGTCGAGCAGGCGTTCATAGTCTTCGTTGGGAAACTTGGCATCGATCGGCAACCAGCACGGCGCACCATCCTCGCCGCGCCCGGGCAGGCGGATCGCGAAGTCCACCGCGTTGCGGCTGCCCGGCCGGGTGGCGACCTGCTCGGCGTACTGGTCGGGCGAAAACACCTGTTCCAGCAACGCGCCCAGCTGCGCCTCGCCGAACATGCCGCGCGTCTTCACGTTGGACAGCAGGTGCTTGAGGTCGCCCACGCCCTGCGCCAGGTTCTGCATCTCGCCCAGGCCCTTGTGCACCTGCTCCAGCCGCTCGGCCACCTGTTTGAAGCTCTGGCCCAGCCGGGCCTCCAGCGTGCTCTGCAGCTTCTCGTCGACGGTGGATCGCATCTCGTCGAGCTTGGTCGCGTTGCTGGCCTGGAGCTGCGCGAGTTGCGTTTCCAGCGTGGAGCGGACCTCGGTGAGGCGTCGCGCATTGGCCTCGCTGAGCTCCTGCAGTTGTCGGACCAGCGTGTCGCCCAGGGAACCGCGCAGTTGCACCAGTTGCTGGGCAAAGGCATCGATCTGGGCGTTCTGGGTGCGTGTGGCTTCCTGCGCCTGTTGGGTCATGCCCAGGCTGATGGCCTGCAACTGCTGGGTCAGGGTGTCGCCCAGGGTGCCGCGCAATTGCAGAAGTTGCTGCGCGAAGCCATCGAGCTGGGCATTTTGCGTGCGTGTGGCTTCGGCACCCTGGCGGGTCAGCGCCTCCTGAAAGGTGGCCAGTGTCTGCTGCATTTCCTGCCGACCGGCGCGGGCGCCGTCGCCCATCTCCCGGCGCAGTTCACCTTCCATGCGTTCCAGCCTTTGCACCGTCGCCTGGCCCTGTTGCTGAACCAGAAGGTCCAGCTGCTGCCGCTGCGCGGTCTCTTCGGCAGTGGCGGCCGGACGCCGCAGCGCGAGCCAGATCAGCAGCACGGCATTGAGTCCACCCAACACCACGATAGCGAGCAGCAGGCCTTCGTTCACTGGGTAAGCTCCATGCTTCGCATTGCGGTGCGAGCTTGCTTGGGGCGGCCCTGCGCGGCGCTCATCGCGCGATCACCTGTGGATTCAGCGGCGTGAGCGCGCGGCCTTCGGTCAGGTAGGCGATCAGGTTGTCCGCTGCCAGGTTTGCCATTGCCTTGCGGGTGGCAATGGTTGCGCTGGCGATGTGGGGCGTGAGCACCACGTTGGGCACCGACAGCAGCTCCGGGTGCACCTTCGGCTCACCCTCGAACACATCGAGTCCCGCCGCGGCGATGCGCCGCTCGCGCAACGCCGCAGCCAGCGCCGCGTCGTCAACGATGCCGCCGCGCGCGATGTTGATCAGCGTGGAAGTGGGTTTCATCAACGCCAATTCGGCCGCGCCAATCGAATGGTGCGACTGCGCCGAATATGGCAGCACCAGCACCAGGTGGTCGGCGCTGCGCAGCAGTTCGTCCTTGTCGACGTAACGGGCTTTGCAGGCCGCCTCCAGCTCGGGCGCCAGCCGCGTTCGGTTGTGGTAGATCACCGTCATCCCGAAGCCCAGCGCGCCGCGGCGGGCGATGCCCTGACCGATGCGGCCCATGCCCAGGATGCCCAGCGTGCTGCCGTGTACCTCGGCGCCAGCAAACAGGTCGTAACTCCACTTCGTCCACCGCCCGGCGCGCAGGAAGTGTTCGCTCTCGGTTACCCGTCGGGCCGTGGCCATCAGCAAGGCGAAGCCGAAATCGGCCGTGGTCTCGGTCAGCACGTCGGGCGCGTTGGTGCCGAGCACGCCGGCGGCGGTCATGGCCGGCACGTCGAAGTTGTTGTACCCCACTGCCATGTTGGCGACGATCTTCAGCTGCGGGCAGGCGGCGAGCACTTCGGCATCGATGCGTTCGCTGCCGGTGGTGAAGGCACCCGACTTGCCCTGCAGGCGCGCAATCAGTTCGGCCTTGGTCCAGACCGTGTCAGACGGGTTGGATTCGACCTCGAAATGCTGCGCCAGGCGCTGGATGGTTTCGGAGAAGACGGCGCGGGCGACCAGGATGGCAGGCTTTGGCATGGGCAATCAGTAACCCTCTAACGGAACCAGATGAACGTCATCAGGATGAACAGCGGGATCAGAACCCCGCAGGACCAGGCCATGTAGCCGAAGAAGCTGGGCATCTTTACGCCGCGGTCCTCCGCGATGGCCTTGACCATGAGGTTGGGGGCGTTGCCGATGTAGCTGTTGGCGCCCATGAACACCGACCCGGCCGAGATGGCCACCAGCGTGCCGGCCATCGTGGTCATCAGCACCTGTGCATCGCCACCGGCCGTGTTGAAAAACACCAGGTAGGTGGGCGCGTTGTCCAGGAAAGAGCTCAGGATGCCCGCGGCCCAGAAGTACATGGCCGGGTCCGGTGAGCCGTCGGGTCGGGTCACCGCCGCGACCACCGCCGAGAAAGGCCCGTTCAAGCCGGCCTTGAGCATCGCGATCACCGGAATGATGGTCAAGAAAATGCCGGCGAACAGTTTGGCCACCTCCTGCATCGGTCCCCACGAGAACTGGTTGTCCAGATGCACCTTGTTGGGCGTCACCAACAGCGAGATCAGCGTCACGGCGATCAGCCCGAGGTCGCGCACGATGCCGGGCAGGTCGCGCTCGGTGCCGGCGACGCTGAAGACCACGGACGATTTCCAGATGCCGCTGATCAGCACCAGCCCCATGATGACGCCAAGCAACCAGAAATTCACCTTGCCATCGAAGCGCACGCCTGCGGTATCGGGCGTGGGATCGATGGGCTTGATTTCCCGGCCTCGGCGGTAATACCAGGAATCCAGCAGGAAGAACAAGATCAGCAGTGCACCCACCAGAAATGCCGTCTGCGGCAAGAGGTGGCGGACGGTCCAGAAAAAATCCACGCCCATCAGAAAACCCAGAAACAGTGGCGGATCCCCGAGCGGCGTCAACGCGCCGCCCGCATTGGAAACGATGAAGATGAAGAACACCACCACGTGCACCCGATGCCGACGGTTGTCGTTGGCGCGAATCAGCGGCCGGATCATCAGCATCGAGGCGCCCGTCGTGCCCATGAAGCTGGCCAGCACGGCGCCGATGGCCAGCAGGCCGGTGTTGAGCAGGGGCGCGCCGTGCAGATTGCCGCGGATGTGAATGCCGCCCGCCACGGTGAACAACGCGGTCAGCAGGATGATGAACGGGATGTACTCGGACAACAGCGCGTGTACCAGGGCGGAGCCTGCCATCGCCGGGCCGTACAACACCGCGAAGGGCACGAGAAAGGCCAGCGCCCAAGCCGCGGCGACCTTGCCGAAATGATGGTGCCAGAAAAACGGCGCTACCAGCGGCAGCACCGCGATGCACAGCAGCAGGCTTGCGAAAGGAATCGCCCACCAGGCGGAAAGCCGGCTTCCGTCGAGTTCGCCGGCGACCGCCAGGCCAGGCCACAGCACCATGAGCGCGAGCGTCACACTCCATCGATTCAGTGTCGTCATCGTGAACCCTTCCAGCAGACAGTTGCGCACCGGCTTTTTCTTGGCAACGAACGCGCGCTAGGCACCTTCGCTGATCTCGAACACCTGGCGCAGGTAGGCCAGGTATTTCTCATCGTCACACATGCCCTTGCCCGGCGTGTCGGACAGCTTGGCCACGGGCTGGCCGTTGCAGCGCACCATCTTGATCACGATCTGCAGCGGCACATGCGCGGGCGGATCACCGAGGTCGTTGGTCAGGTTGGTGCCGATGCCGAAGGCCAGCAGGCAGCGGCCGTGGAAACGCTCGTACAGCTCGATGGTGCGCGGCACGGTGAGGCTGTCGCTGAAGATCAGCGTCTTGGTCAGCGGGTCGACGCGGTTCTTGCGGTAATGCTCGATCAGGCGTTCACCCCAGGCGAAGGGGTCGCCGCTGTCGTGACGGGCGCCGTCGAACAGCTTGCAGAAATACATGTCGAAGTCGCGCAGGAAGGCGTTGAAGCCGTAGACATCGCTCAGCGCGATGCCCAGGTCGCCCCGGTACTCCTTGGCCCACGATTCAAACGCGAACACCTGGCTGTCGCGCAAGCGCGGCCCCAGCGCCTGGCACGCCTGCAGGTATTCGTGCGCCATGGTTCCCAGCGGCGTGAGCCCCAGTTTCATCGCGAACAGCACGTTGCTGGTGCCGGCGAACTGCCCCGTCACGCCGGTGTGCAGGCGCGCGATCAGCACCCGAAGCACCTCTTCGTGCCAGGCCTTGGAAAATCGCCTGCGGGTGCCGTAGTCCGCAATCTTGAGGTCGTGCAGCCCCTGGGCCTGCAGCAGCGCAATCTTGTGGTCGAGCCGCTTGCGCCCTTCGACGAAGTCCGGCACCGGCGTGGAGTTGCGGAACCAGACCTCGTTGACGATGGCCAGCACCGGGATTTCGAACAGGATGGTGTGCAGCCAGGGGCCGCGGATGGTGATGTCGATCTCGCCCGATGGCAAGGTGGTGACGGTGATGTACTTCTCGTTGAGCCGGAACAGACCCAGAAAGTCGACAAAGTCGCTCTTGATGAAGCGCAGCGTGCGCAGGTAGGCAAGTTCGGCGTCCTGGAAGTGCAGGCTGCACAACGAGCGGATCTCGTCGCGGATCTCGCTGGCGTGCGCGGCCAGGTTGATGCCGGGGTTGCGGCAGCGGAAGCGGTACTCCACCTGCGCACCCGGAAACTGGTGCAGCACCACCTGCATCATGGTGAACTTGTAGAGGTCGGTGTCGAGGAGGCTGGTGATGATCATCGCGGCGGTCCGGACGGGCGACGCGTGCCCCCGTCTTGCTGAATCCACAGTGTACGGGAAGCCCCCCGGTGAAGCCGCCGTTTCTCCTCCGGCAAAACCCGCAGCAGCCTGTGCTGAAATCCGGGTCACAGCCCTAGCCTGCCCTTGATGCCATGACCGCGCTCTCACTCGCCAGCCAACTGATCGCCCAACTGGAAACCATCGCCACGCGCTTCGCACCGCCGCCGGTGGCCCGGCTGCACATTCCGGCCGACAGGCCCGGCGACGAGGCGCCGAAAGACGCCAAGTTCTGCGCCATCGAACTGCAAGACGGCGCGTTCGGCCTGTCCTACGTGCTGCTGGGCGACACGCTGGACGCGCTGACCGGCGCGCACGGTGCACCCGGCGGCAACCGCCTGGCCGGCGCCAACCCGCTGGGACTGGCACGCCGGCTCGATGGCGACAGCCCGGTGGAACGCGCGCTGGCCCTGGCCGCCATCAACGCGCTGACCGACTCCGTCTGGCGCCAGGTGGGCTACCAGCCGCCGGCTGCCGGCAACTCGCTGGGCGATGTTCAACTGGTCCGCCAGGACCACCTCGGCATGATCGGCTTCTTCCCGCCGCTGGTGCGTCAGGTGCAGGCGGTGGGCGGGCGGATTTCAGTGCTGGAGTTGGACGAGGCGATGGTGAAGCGGCAGCAGGCGCGGTTTCCGCAGGTTCACATCACGCTCGATCGCGGCGCGCTGGCCGCCTGCAACAAGGTGGTGGGCACGTCGACCATGCTGCTCAATCACACGCTGGACGCCATGCTCGCCGCCGCGCCCCGGGCCACCGAGTTCGCCGTCATCGGCCCGTCTGCCGGGCTCTGGCCCGATGCGCTGTTTGCCCGCGGCGTCACGCTGCTCGGGGGCACCCGGGTGACCGATGGCGCGGCGTTCACCGATGCGATGGCGCGCGGCGAGCCGTGGGGCGCCGCCTCGCGCAAGTTCGCCATCGGGCGCGACTTGTGGCCGGGATGGGAGCGCTTGCTGGCCTGAGGTTCAGGCCGCGAGCCGACCACTGACCAGCGTCAGCACCCGGTCGGCGCGGTCGGCCAGGATGCGGTTCTGCTCGGCCACCAGCATCGGCAGGCCCTGGGCGCGCAAGGCCAGCAGCGCGTCGCGGATCGACTCGACCAGCAGCGGGGCAATGCCTTCGCAGGGCTCGTCGAGCAACAGCAATTTCGGGCTGGTCATCAGCGTGCGCGCGATGGCCAGCATCTGCTGCTCGCCACCGCTCATCTGGCTGGCGCGGCGGCGGAGCATGGTGCCCAGGGCTGGAAACAGATCCAGCGCCCGTGCCAGGTTGGCGGCCACGTCGCCGCGCGCCGCGATCAGCAGGTTCTCCTGCACCGTCAGCGCGCCGAACAACCGACGGTCTTCGGCCACGTAGCCCAGGCCGGCGCGGGCGCGCCGATGCGGAGGCCAGCCCGAAATGCTCTTATTATGATAGCTGACATCGCCCGTCTGACGCTGGGAAAGACCCACAATCGCTTGCAAAAGCGTGGATTTTCCGGCTCCGTTGAGCCCCTGCAGCACCACCAGCTCGCCCGCGCCCACCGCCAGTGACACGTCGAACAACGCCTGCGCGGCGCCGTACCAGACATTCAAGCCCCGCACCTGGAGCTCAGCCATGGGACGCCTCCGCTCCGAACTCGCGCCCCAGGTAGCGGCGGCGCACGTTGGCATCGCGTGCCACCTCCTGCGGCGTGCCGGCTGCCGCAATCTGGCCGTCGATCAGCACCAGAACCCGGTCGGCCACGCCGAACACCGCGTCCATGTTGTGCTCGGTGTAGAGCACCGCGACCCCCTCGCGCGCCAGCGCGGTGACCCGCGCCATCAGCTCGGCCCGCTCGGCGGCGGCCAGGCCGGCGGCGGGCTCATCGAGCAACAGCAGACGCGCCCCCGAGCACGGCAATCCGGCCAGCGCCATGGCCAGTTCCAGCCGCTTCTTGGCACCGTAGGGCAGATCGCGCGCGTCCGCGTCGGCCAGAGCGCCAAGCCCGACCTGCTCCAGACGCGCCGTGGCGGCGTCCACCGAGGCCTTTTTGAGCACGTTCCAGGCCCGAAGCCCGCTCGGGGCGGCCAGCAGCAGCTGCACATTCTGTAGCACCGTGAGCGCCTCGAAGGTCTGCGCCACCTGGAACGTGCGCGCCACGCCGAGCCGCTGGCGCTGCGCCGGCGTCAGCCGGTCGATGCGCTGGCCGGCCCAGCGCACCTCGCCGTGGGTCGGCACATGCTGGCCGGCGATGCAGGCGAACGTGGTGGATTTGCCCGCGCCATTGGGCCCGATCAGCGCGACGCATTCGCCAGGCTGCACCTCGAAGCTCACGCCCTTGACCGCGTGCACGCCGCCAAAATGCTTGACCAGCTGGCGCACGTGCAGGCTCATCTCGCCCCCACGCTTGTCGCTGCACGTGCTTCGCTGGCCTTGCAGGCCGCGGCGTCGCCGGAGTCGACACCTCTTTGGGCTGTCCCGGCCTGCGCAGGCAGGCCCGGAGCCGCAGCCCTCAGCCCCGAGGGGGCCTTCGCGCCTTGGAGCGGTGCGGCGGCGCTCATCGCTTGCCTCCTCGTCGCGCCGCCAGGCCTCCCAGCGCCTGGCCCAGGCCGAGCAGGCCCGAGGGCGACAACACCATGATGGCCATCACGAACACGCCCAGCGCGCCGCGCCAGTAATCGCGCAGCCAGGCCACGCTGCTGCCCAGTTCGGCGCCAGCCCAGGTCAGCACCGCGCTGCCCACGCCGGCACCCCAAAGCTGGTGCACGCCGCCCAGCAACACCACGAGCAGCGCGTCCACCGAGGTGGCCACGCTGGCCGCGGACGGAAACACCGCGCCCTTGTGCGCGGCGGCCAGCGCACCGGCCAGCCCGGCCAGGACCGCACTCTCCACGAAGATGCGGTACTTGATCCAGGCCACCTGCAGCCCGCTGGCCTCCGCGCGCTGCGGCGCATCGCGCACCGCCTGCAAGGCGGCACCGAAGGTCGACCCGGCCAGGCGACCGAGCGCGAAGACGCTCAGCGCCGCGATGCCCGTGAGCAGCACGAAGAACAGCGGTCGGGTTTCCTCCACCACCAGGCGCAGCCCGATCACGCCGTTGTCGCCGCCGGTCAGCGCCACCCATTGCGTGGCCACGGCCCAGATCACCTGGGCCAGCGCCAGGCTCAGCATGGCCAGGTAAACGCCCGCGCTGCGCACCACCGCGGCACCGAATACCAGCGCCACCAACGCCGCCACGGCACATCCGGCCGCCATCGCCACCGGCAAGGTGGCCCCCCAGTGCACGTGCGCCAGCGCCGCCCCGTAGGCGCCGAGCGCAAAGAACGCCGCATGCCCGAAGCTCACCAATCCGCCCAGCGCCATCATCGATTGCAGGCTGACGCCGAAGATCAGCAGCACCAGGGCGTCCGACGCCAACGAGCGGCTGTAGTCGCCACCGCTCCACGCCAGTGCGCAGAGCGCGAAAAAGACCAAAAAAAAGATAGCGCCTGATGGCCGTCCGGCGCTGGGAACACTGAATTTTTGAACGATTTCCCGCGGCCCTGCCTCCAGGGGCTGCCCGGCCAGCCCCTGCGGACGCACGGCCAGCACCACCGCCATCGTCAGGAACACCAGCACCAGCGTGGCCTGCGGAAACAGGCTCACGCCCAGCGCATGGATCAAGCCGATCAGCAGCGCGGCAACAAACGCGCCACCGATGCTGCCCAGGCCGCCGGTGACCACCACCACGAAGGTTTCGACGACGACGTTCACATCCATCTGCAGGTTCGCGGGCTCGCGCGGCAGCTGCAGCGCGCCACCGAGTCCGGCCAGCGCGCAGCCCAGCACCACCGTGCCGAGCATCAGCGGGCGCGGGTCGACCCCGAGCGCGTCGAGCATGGTGCGGTCCATCGTGGCCGCGCGCAGGCGCTGGCCGAAGCGCGTGCGCGTCAGCAGCGCGTGCAGACCCAGCCACACCAGTGGGCCCAGCGCCATCGTCATGAGCTGCCAGACCGGGAAAAATTCACCCGCCAGTTCGATCGAACCCTTGAGGCCGGGGAACCGGGGTGCAAAGACCTCTTCCGGCCCGAAGCCCCAGCGCATCGCGTCGCTCATCGCCAGCGTCAGGCCGAAGGTGGCGACCAGCTGGTACAGCTCGGGCACGCCGTACAGGCGGCGCAGCAACACCCGTTCCATCACGGCGCCCGCCAAGGCCGCCGCGGCGGCGGCGATCAGCATGGCCAGCGCGTACAACGCCGCGCTTTCACCCCAGGATGGATACCAGTTGGTCACCCAGTGCGCGCTCAAGAGCGCGCCCAGCATGAAGAAACTGCCGTGCGCAAAATTCACGATGCGCGTGACGCCGAAGATCAGCGTCAGCCCCGCCGCCATCAGGAACAGCGTGGTGGCGTAGCTGAGCCCGTTGAGCGCCTGGATGGCGAAAAAGCTCATCGTCGGCTCATGACCCTCGCAGCGGCACGGACCGCCGCCGCGCCGGGCCGCCCCAGGGAAGGCGAGCCCCCTCGGGGGGCTGAAGGCTGCGGCTCTGAGTCTGCCTGCGCAGGCTTGCACAGCCTGAAGAGGTGCAGACGCTGGCTGCGCCGCGGCCTGCAAGGCGCGACCACACGACACAAAGGAGCGTGGGGGCTCACAGCTACTCGAGCCAATGCGTGAACGACTCGGCCGGCACCCGGGTGGTCTGGAAGCTGTTGACCACCGCCGATTCGTCGGCGTAGCCCAGCGACATGCCGCAGACCAGCATTTCGTTCTCGCGCGCGCCGATGTAGGGCAGGATGATCTTCGAAAAACCGTTCCAGGCCGCCTGCGGGCAGGTGTGCAGGCCGCGCGCACGCGCCGCCACCATGATGCTTTGCAGGAACATGCCGTAGTCCAGCAGGCTGCCGCGGCCCATGATGCGGTCGATGGTGAACATCAGCCCCACCGGCGCATCGAAGAAACGGAAATTGCGCTGGTGCTGCGCGTGCATCTTCTCGCGCTCGCCCTTGCCGATGCCGAGCACGCCATACAGGCCGAAGCCGCATTCGCGGCGGCGGTCGATGTAGGGACTGATCCATTTCTCGGGGTAGTAGTCGTATTCCTCGCGGTACTCGGTGGCGAGCTGCGGATCGACGGAAATGGCATCGTGCGCCTCGCAGATGGTGCGCACCAATTCGTCCTTGCGCGAGCCCTGCAGCACATAGACCTGCCAGGGCTGGGTGTTGGTGCCGCTGGGCGCGCGGCTGGCCACGCGCAGCAGGTCGGTGAGCACCTCGCGCGCCACCGGCCGCGGCAGGAAGGCGCGCGCCGAAAACCGGCTCTCGATAGCGGCATCGACACTGGCCGGATCGGCGATCACGGTGCTGACTTGGGAGGTGGTCATTGGAGTTGCTCCAGAACGGCTTTCAGGTTGGCGGGCAGCGGCACCGGGCGGCGCGTGGCGCTGTTGACATAGACGTGGATGAAATGGCCCTTGGCGGCCGTCATGGGCTCGCCCTCGGCAAACAGGCCGACCTCGTAGCGAACGCTGGAACTGCCCAGCTTCGCCACCCGAATGCCCGCTTCCACCGTCTGGGGGAAGGCCAGTGGCGCGAAGTAGTTGCACTGGGTCTCGATCACCAGGCCGATGGTCTCGCCCTGGTGGATGTCGAGTACACCCTGTTCGATCAGGTGCGCATTGACCGCAGTGTCGAACCAGCTGTAATACACGACGTTGTTGACGTGCCCGTAGGCGTCGTTGTCCATCCAGCGGGTGGTGATGGTTCGGAACGCCCGGTAGGCGGCGCGCGGTTCGGGCTGGGGTTTGGCGTGGCTCATCGGGGCTGATTCTGCCAGCGCCGCCAGTACGCCGCTGCCACCCGCCAGGTGTTGAGCTGCACGTTCAGGGTCGTTTCAATGTCGGTGCCGTAGCCCCCGGCCATGGTAAGGGCCAACGGCACGCGGCGCTGCCAGGCCCATTCGAACACCCGCCGGTCGCGTGCCTCCAGTCCGTCGTAACTGAGCTTGAGCCGACCGAGGCGGTCGCCCTCGTGCGGATCGGCCCCGGCGAGGTAGATCACCAACCCAGGCTCGAAGCGCTGCGTCAGTTCATCCAGCGCCAGGTCCAGCGCGTGCAGGTACGTGTCGTCGTCGCAGCCGTCCGGCAGCGGCACGTCCAGGTCGCTCGCTTCCTTGCGGAACGGAAAGTTCTTCTCGCCATGCAAGGAGAGCGTGAACACGCTGGGGTCGCCGGCGAAGATGCGTGCGGTGCCATTGCCCTGGTGCACGTCGAGGTCGATGATGGCCACCTGAAGCGCCTGCCGGGGCGCCGGTCCGCGGCCAAGACGTGACAGTTCCACCTGCATCAGGCGCGCCGCCACCGCCGCATCGTTGAACACGCAGAAACCACCACCGCGATCGGCATGGGTGTGGTGCGTCCCGCCCGCGAGGTTGGCGGCCACGCCCTCGCCATCCAGCAGGGCGCTACGGCAGGCCCCGATGGTGGCGCCCACCGACCGGCGTGCGCGCGCAGCCATCGCCTCGCTCCAGGGAAAGCCGATCTCGCGCAGGATGCGGGTATCGACACGGCCGGTGGCGATACCCTCGATGTAGTCGGGCGCATGCACCAGCGCCAGTTCGCCATCGCTGGCCGCCGGCGCCGGGCTGAAGCGCACCAGCGGAATTTCGGCGGCGATCCGGTCGCGCAGCAACCGGTACTTGGCCATGGGAAACCGATGGCCCGGCGGCAAGGGCAGCACGAACTGGTCGGCGTAGAACGCTTTCATCGGTTCCGACCGCTGCTTGTTGAACGTGCGGCCGGACAGGGCGGCGCCCGGCGGCGGATCGCCGCTCCAGGCCCGTTCTGGAGTCCGCCGCCTAAAGATTTGCTGCGCCGCAACAATTTTGCTTGCATTTTCTGCCGACCGCCCTAAAATCCGACTCATGCTGCACTGCAACATCCGACAACACATCGGTCACCGGCGCAGTCCTGATTCACTTAACTTCCTGGAGATTGAACCATGCTGACCCCTGAACAAATCCTGGCCTCGCACAAAGCCAACGTCGAAACCCTGTTCGGCCTGACCAACAAGGCCTTCGAAGGCGTCGAAAAACTCGTCGAATTGAATGTCGGCGCCGCCCGTGCCGCCCTGAACGATTCCGCCAACCAGGCGCAGGCCGCCTTGAGCGTCAAGGACGCGCAGGAACTGCTGGCGCTGCAAGCCAGCCTGTTCCAGCCGCTGGCCGAAAAAGCCGCCGCCTACAGCCGTCACCTGTACGAAATCGCCTCGGGTACCAGCGCCGAGTTCAGCAAGGCATTCGAAAGCCAGGCCGCCGACGCGCAGAAACAGTTTGCCCAATTGGTCGAGGGTGCCGCCCAGAATGCGCCCGCCGGCTCGGAAACCGCCGTGGCCATGATGAAGAGCGCCGTCGCCGCCGCCAACAACGCTTTCGAATCGGTCCAGAAGGCCGTCAAGCAGGCCAACGAACTGGCCGAGGCGAACTTCAACGCCGTCGCGTCCACCACCGCGACCGCTGCCAAACCGGCCGCCAAGAAGCGCTGAGCACCTGGTGCTCCCACAACGGGGGCTTCGGTCCCCGTTTTTTCTGGAGCCGCAACTCTACACAGGGCACCCGGTTTCCGACACACTCTTTTCGATTGATACCAGTCTTTGGCTGGTTGATTGCAGGTTGTCTCCTCGGGTCCTTTCGAAACCTCCAGGGTTCAGGGATCCCTTCAGGGCTGGTCGCAAGACCGGCCCTTTTTTTTGGTTCTTCACGGATTACCGGGGAAGGCTGCTTTGATCTTGAGGAAGAAGTAGTCG
>JADHED010000415.1_pt1 | contig 52373 bp, 35 predicted proteins | sample 8952041 | NCBI WGS metagenome assembly JADHED01 (sample SAMN16124423, study PRJNA663239) | bioreactor sludge metagenome | isolation source: sludge (control) | place: India:Bengaluru | collected 2018-09-08 | reverse complement strand
GAACGGAAAGAGGAAACACTCTTTTTATTTTAAACTACAAAATTTAAACAGACTCATAGTCTTTTGATTAGTAACCATCCACATTTCCGCACAGTGCTAAAAGGCCCTTTAGAATCAGTGTTTTATGATTCAATTTATATACTGCTAAAAAGTAAGTTTAACTTTAGAGAGCACAATAACAGGACAAAAAGTGTAGCTATATTCAGGCAGTTCTTCAAATTTATTTTGATGTGCCGCATCATCTGTTCGGCCAGATTGTTGCTTAATTCAACCGTGCCGTTTTTCAGAATGTTCTTCATGGCCTGTGTTGTGTTGATCTCCTCAATAAAGAACCCGCTGAACTTGTCTAGGTAAGGCTTGATGGCTTTAATGGCAAGGGCTTGTTCTTGTCGTAGTCCACACGGGTATTCACGTTCTTTTTCCCGTTTTTGTCTTTTCCTGATGATGCACCACTTCCGCAGGATACACCTGTGAAGAGAGTGAAGAGCCGTTACCATCAAAATCATCCTTTTCCTCTGAGCGGGAGACCTTCTTCCTGTTTTTTAGCAGTCTGGTCTGCTCGGAACTGCGTTTAAAGCGCTGTCCCCGGTGAAAGCGGTCCAAGGCCTTTAACTCCTCTTCCGTGAGAGAACTTGCGTTCAAACTCTCCCGAAGGGAGGATATCTGTGCACGCAATTCAGCCTCATGGGGAGCACTCGAGTGCTCCCTGAGCTCCGCCAGCTCGTCCAATAATTGGGCTATGCGGATATTGGCCAATTGCAATTGCACCTCAGTATTCATGGATTTCATTAAATACATTGACATCATGAAGCAAGGCGGAGATGTGGAAGGTTACAGCCAATGCTGACATTCAGCAGGCAGGATGTAATCAAGGTAGCCTAGAAAAGCTCTGAAGGAGCTGTCCAAACCCGTTTCCTCTTTTACTTCTCGTACAATGGCTCTTTCTGCCGTCTCTCCATATTCTATTAGGCCTATAAAATCCATTCCGGCTCTGCTCACAAGTTATTCTTTTTTAAAACGTTGCTCAAATCCCAATGTCCTGATATGCTCCAACCATTCATATATAGCCCTGGAATTATACCGTTCCTTATTCTCTTCATTCTTACTTTTTTCCACAGCCAATGCAAGCAAAGCATATTCACGTTCGATACACGTATCAAAAATCCCCCTGTCATCCGTGTTAATGGAAACGGAGATCTGATAGTCTTGCTTGATATTGTAGTCTGCTGATAGGCCGTAATTGTATAGGTTAACCACAGGATGCTCTATATACTTGTTTAACGAACCTATGACTTTATTGGAAGTTATATTGGCTTCTATACCCAGATGAATGGAAGCAACATACCGGCATAATGCCGATTGTACTTGTTTGATTAAGGCAATAAGGCTAGAACTAAGCTTTAACTCATACCTTTCATAGCCTCTTTTTCTGACTCCGGCATCGTAATGGTAGTATTGATACAGCTTTATTGCATCTTTGTGTTTTCTTGCGCTGATGATTTCAGTATCTATGGTGTTCAGGGCAGTTTTGTCTTCCCATGTTATCCAGCGCATTTCACGGACACTTTGCATTATATCATCCGCTGCTCCTAAATAGCAGGACGGATCATCTCCACGCAACAGCCAAGACTTGTAATAGATATCCATATCTCTGTAATCCACACAGGCACTTTTGGTTGAGAGAGGGTTCTTGCTGTCCATGTATATTTCATCATAAAATGCCTTGAAAGTACTATCCATTTCCAGCCCGATATCTGTAGGCATGGGTATGCCGAATTGTCTTGCTTTATGATGCAGCCACACGACATTATCCAATATGTTTTGCTTTGACAAAACGATCCTGTTGTTGCGATGGCTGTAATAGCTCTTCACATCTATGCCCAGGGCCAAGGCATGACCTAAACGGTCATTTCCATTCATGTTTAGAAACAGAATGGCTTCATCTATAGCCCTTAACCCGTCGGTTATATCCCAAAAATCTTCTCCTACATGGTAGGTGAATCCTAATGAATGAGATTGGCAGTTGTGCTTCATATACCGGAATATGGGACCGAAAACTTCCGGACGGCAATGTAATTCGGAATTGGCCGCATCAATGCCAACAATCAGATTCTTCATCTGTGAACTTTTCTCGATGGCTTCAAGGGTGGCTTTGCCCTGACGCCTGATTTCGTTTCTCAAAGTGAAATGCCGATATTTAGTAAATCCCCAGGTGTTGTATTGCAGATATTTTTCTTCATCATCCTTCTTTTTGATAAAATGCAGAATATAATAATGGGGATTTTTCTGCATAACCCTTTTATCACGTTTTCTATAAAAGTTCTTATAAGGGTTGATTTGCGCTTCTATAGTGGAGATGGAACGAATCAGTTCGGTATCGGTGTCTTTAGGAGTTATTCTGCACTCCAGATATTTCAAATGCCTGCCGGCAAATGCGATGTCCATGGCCAATTGAGGAACCAGATCCTTATAGGGTGATGTCCCGTCGATAAACAGTTCTTTCCGGTATTCATAGTCGGAAAAGTTCTTAAAACCTTCCATCCCGTTCAATTGAACAAAAGCTTCTCTCATTTGATTCTTTTGAAGTAGATAAATGTAAAACAGTGTCTGTTCCTCACGAGATGCCAGTCCTTGGTATATTCTGAAAAACATGCCATATAGCAATCTTCGTTCTCCTGACAAAATAATTTCCGATAATTTGCTGCTAGGCTTCTGAAAGGGCCAATATTCCTCTCTGTTCACTATGGCATAATCTAAACAAGCGTCTCTGTCCTTGCATTTTAATTTGTACCCATATAGAAATTTTTCAGTGTTGATTTCTTCCAATTCTTCATATAACCTGCTGATGAAAAGGGTACCTCTGTTATGTAAGGCCTCCAAGAGCTGTTCCCTAAACGTATTTTGTTTCCGATCTCCAATAAGTATAAGATGGAGGTAATAACGAATGGCACAGGCTATCAGTGTGGCATTATAGTAAGTATCCCAGCTTTCAGTATCCCGGGTGGAAACTCTTGGCGATAAACATTGGTTTAATTTCTTAAACTTGTAATATTGCTTCTGAAAATTATTCATCAGGCACAACCAGTTCAATTCGTAATTCAGAGATGAACCTCTGAGGTGAAAATGCAGGTCGGTAACCCCTTTCTCCAATATAAAGTTAATGGCCGGATTATCCTGCCCAATAACAGCGGGCCAAAAAAAGGACTGGCGGTTGTAGCCGGACAGATGATCTTGAAAAGCCAAGAAAGAGGTGGTCAGCAAATCTTCTCCCAAACAATAAGACAAGTGTCTCCATCTTAATAGATGACTGTACTTGCATAATGGAATGTTGTCCTTTTTGGTCAATACTTCATTTACGAAATGAAGCGGCACATAAAACAGGCTTTTTTTCTTTTCCGATATATCTTCTTCTACCTGTGGGTATTCCCACTCACTCTCTAACAGACGATAAAGTTCACGCACCTGATCTTGAGTATAACATTTATATTCGGTGGCAAACTTCTCGCAAAACATATCTTCCGTCACACCCAATTCACTTGAGCATATCTTCAAATCATACAGACCGGAAATAATATCCGAACTGTTGATGCGTGAGAACAGCGTATGTATGGTGGCGCGAATGTTATCCATTATTCCTGTTTATTTTCCCCAAAAATAAAATCGAAAAGATCCTTGTATCCATCTCCGGCATTATCGATTCTGCTTAACAAATCACTAACTGCAGAAAAGAAATCATATTTAATGCTATCTTTAGGATAGATAGGTATGTCATATTTTGACAAGTTATCGAATACAGCCTTAATGACTTTTAAATTGTTGCTTTCCCCTTCCGGTCGGTTTCTTTGCAATAGATATGAAATTTGCTCCAATATTTCAATATTACGGAAGCTTATTTTATATTTAAGTTCCTCTTCAGGGATAAATTTCTTTTTTGGTTTAGAAGTTTTTCTAGTATTGGAGGATAACTTTTTCAGTATGGATTGATATAGCGAAAGCTCATTTTCGCCTCTTTCTCCTTTATCTTTATGCCAGTCTAAAGTATCCGTATTATAATTTTTGTAACGTGAATACGTTTTGGGAACATCAAGAAGATTATAGAAAATGGATAAGATATCAAAACATACTGATTTCCGGTTCCAATAAACATCCGTATTATAGTATACTCTTCGTTTGCTCCTGTAATTGTTGGTGTTTTCTCCGGAATCTATGACATAAGAAGTTGTCAGCATGAAAAATTCAATCATTGGAGAAATCAGGTTCTCTGAATCATTTTCTATGATCTCTATAAGGGTATCTGCTTTGTTTTCTGATATAATATTATCGTTTTCCTTCTTTTTTTCTGTATAGAGCAATGAAAATATTTTTCTTAAGGGTTCTTTGTTCCTTTCGTTTGACGTTGTTGAATGGAATTTTAGTAAATTGTTTACTATCTCACAGTTAATACCCCTTCTGACTCTCAATGTCTGTACGGACGATTCATAAGGAGCTACATCCAAATAGCTTGCATTGAGAAAATTACCGTTGATGATGTCACCATATGCCGTTTGATTGCCTGTCAGGTTGTTTTTATTAATAATCTCATGTCTTAAGGCAATCTCCTCATCTGCAAGGTCATTTTTATACCGAAAGCTTTCATACAATTTCATTGAATAAAATGTTTTTATAGCGAACAGCAACTTCAGATCCTTATCATCATAGCATGTTTTGTCCAACCAGTCAATGCATGCCAATACATCTCCCAGCGAAATATTATACATTATATTTCCGTTAGCTATGACATTTTTTATTTCCGGTTCCATATTTTTGATATTTCCAACGGCTGAAACACTTTTTGCCTCTGTATCCACATTTCTTGCATTAGTACCAATGGCGGCATTTCTTGCGTCTGCTTCCGTATTTCTTTTCCTCTCGTCTTCCGTTGCCATGATAGAAATTTCACTTAATTCACTGAAACGGGACTTGAGCAATTGTAATACGGTCAAGTTGAGTGTGTTGGCACTTGTTATTTCCCACATATTCTCCAATATATATTGCCCGTTGTCGTCCAGATTATTCATACACCAGGTGTTTATGAAATATTGTTTAAAAAAGAATAGGTTTTTTTGGGCGGTTTTGTGATCAGAGGCATCCTCTAGATTGTACAACATGTGTATAAGATTGCGCAATTCCCGTAAATTAGTGGGAACAATGTAGCTGGTCTGTCTGGAAGTATTAAAAAAGAGCATTCGCAGTTTGGTGTAAATCAGTTTGAGTAAATCGTTCCGTAGCGGTGCCAATGTTTCTTTCTCTTCCAATTCACCGTCTTTTTCTTTCTTATATATCAAAATATCCCTCTGGTAAATATTGTCTGTGTCGGGTAGGTAGATTCGCTGGTTCAGAGGCAGCAGTTTGATGAGATAGCGTTCTACCATAGTATTTATCACATTTTCGTAATCTGCCCTTCCTTTAGACTCCGATTTATTTTCCTGTTTTTTCAATAATATAGAAAAATCATTATAATAATTGATACGGATGACGTTAGCCAACTGTTCCATTTTAATAGCCATCAATATGATCAGTTCTGGTGTATTTAAGTATTTCCTGATTTGCTCCACCATGGTATAGGCATTGGACATGTTTAAGTCAATGTCATCTATACAAAGTACTAGCCGACTTCCTTTCGGGGAAGAACCATTTTCGTATTTCAGATAGGATCGGATTAGATTGTCAATGTTTTCTTTGAAGTTGGTGGCGGCGGCTAAATCTAGAAGCTCCTGCATACTGTCTCCGGATTCGATACTGGAGTTGTATCTGGTCAATGCCGACAGGTCTTTCTTGGCATGTTGAAAATCTTTCAAAAGTCTCTCCTTCTTCAGTTCATCGTCACCTCTTATACTACCTGCTCTAGTGAGCTTTCCTGTTTTGTTCTGTTCATTGTCTTTGAATCTTTTAAAAAGAGTGCCTATTAAAATTTCTAAAATATTGTGTTGCTGATCAAAGAAAGCCGGATCTATAATCTCACATCCAATAAAAGTGGTGTCTCTCAATCCAGCTATTTTCTCTTTCTCTTCTTCGCTTTCTGTATTCTCACCGTTCTTGTTCTTAAACTGCTCTTCATACTTTCCTTTTATAAGTAAATCATTGATCGTCAGCATACATGAGGTTTTTCCAGATCCCCGTTCGCCTGTGAACACGAAAATGTTGTTGTAATGAAGTTGTCCGATATTCGAATCGGAACGATTCACTACTTCATCTTCCGTATTGGATATAAAATCCGAAATGCGTAACAATGCCAATTTGTACTGTTCATAAAAAATAGAATTCTCTACAGTGTACTCGTTTTTCTTAAAAAGTTCAATTCTGGGTTTGCTCTCTTCGCCTAGGATAAACCGGATACTTGTGTTTTTCATTTCTGATCAATATTTGAATTTCTTATATGCGATAACAACTTCGTCTATTTGGGCTTCAGCATAACGTGTTCCTTCGCGAAAACAGAAAAGGAAAATAATTAGAGACGGCAGTATGAGGCATAACAGGAAATATTCCCAGTTATTATTGGTCATTACCTCTATCTCTATCCCTACAATAATGGCTAACAGAGCAGATGTCAATAAACCTTCGTATGCTGCTTGCATTATCCAATACCGGTTTATGAAATTTAGTGTTTCTTTAGCTTCCGGTTGATCACGGAGAAAGGACCACATTGCGGTATAATATAATTTACATTCCTGTTCGGAGTATCCATCTTTCCACAATTTTCGTGAATTTTCCGTTTCCCATTTATCCATAAATTGCGTAACGGTTCTAAATCGTACGACAAAGCGAGAAACTTCAACTTTTTTTAATTTTTTTAATCCGTTTAAAATGGATAAACGTAGATATTTACCTATGGCGAAAGAGACTAATCCACATAAATAGGCGGCTATAATTAAAATAATGATATTAAGAGGTTGACTTTCAAAAGGATGTAACTGCTTTTGCACTGACAATCCATAACATATTATAGTACAAGAAGTTATTCCTGAGATAAAAAAGGAAAAATCAAAAATGCTAAAAGCATCTGATATTCGGTCTACTATTTTTTGTACACTTATGGACATGGAAATTCGTATGTATTACTTCCCGCCATTATAAATCGCATTGAATAGCTTGTAACCATCCACATTTCCGCACATCGCTAAAAGGTCCTTTAGAATCAGTGTTTTATGATTCAATATATATATTGTTAAAAAGTAAGTTTAACTTTAGAGAGCACAATAGTTAGCGTCCAATTTTGACGTGTCCTATATAGAAAACCGCTCCACAGCGGATTTCCCATAAATTAAGTCAAAAATAGAACTGTTTTTTAGTATTTGTTATTACCCACTCCAATGGTTAATGGCAATAAGTTCTGGTATTCCAGCACCGGTACGCCCTACATTCTGCAGGTGGAGATGATTGTATGGTACACTGCTGAGGCTCCGGTCATCTTGTCACTGCCGAAGAGCAGGGAGCTCTTGCGTTCGCCTGCCAACGGGCGTATGAACCTCTCGGCAATAGAATTGTCAAGTACGTATCCTCAGGCGTTCCTCCAAAGAGGATATCTTGGAAAGAAGGCCAGCTATTTGACTTTGGGCATCAGCCAATTGAGATTCCATTGCTGAATATAGGTCATCAAAATTGAACGTTAACCATCCTTCTGTAGAAATAAAAACAATACAGCAGTAGTTCCCATATTATGTGCATACCAAGAAGCTATTTCTTCAAAATGAACTTGTGCCCTCTTTTGCCATTTTATCTTTAAAAACCCCATTTCGCAAACATGGCAGCTACTTCTTCATCAGTAGCAATGCCGCTTGCTTCAGACAGTTTAAGTTCTTCATCCAATTCTTCTTCCGTCAAACAACATGGCATACTTTTTTCATGAAGCAGTTCAAGACATTCTTGCAACTTCTTCTCATCGTTAGTCTCATCAATAGAGGTTATCAACCTGTTCTTCAGACCTTGAAGATATGGTGTATTATATGTTGCAGCAGGTTCGGACACTTTCATGATTCAATCTCTTTCTATTTTTCTATAACAAAGAACACCAATTTATTCGTAACACGCAAATCTTTTTAGAAATATATTAGGTTTCAAATCCGTTATTCAATCACCTCAATCATTGACGGATGCACAAATGTAGTAGCCACTGCCATCACTCCCTGAATAGCCACCACCACTCTCCTATCTCCTTTCACACGTACAAACTCCCCTTCCACACCGGCAAAGATACCGTCGGTGATACGCACACGGTCGCCTTTCTTCAAGGCTACAGTGGTGGCATCAAGGTATACGATCTGCTCGTCGTAGTTTCCGGCTACGGCTATAAAACTTTGCATCTGACGTTCGGGGATGGTTAGTGGACGACGGGTTTCGCGGTCCATAAAGTAACGGATGGGAAGGGTCAGCGCTTTGGCTGTCTTGATCTCATCCAGTTGCTCACGAGTGGAGCGGACAAAGACCAGATTGTGGATGGCAGGAACAAGCATGCGGGATTTACGTTCTCCGTGTACCACGATTTTGTAGCGCATGGGAATGAAACTCTCTATTCCTCCAAGATCCAGGTAGCTTTTCAACGCCAGTTCGCGACTATAAGTGACACGCAGTACGTACCAGTGTATATCGTCGGCCGATGGTTTATTTGCTATAAGACATTCTTTGGGGACACCGGGGGAGTGAAAAACCCTTCCGGTCAAGTCATTTTTTATGCAGGTTTGCTCTTCAGCGTTCATGGTTTCAGGTCCCCCTATCGCAGGAGGTTCGTTTTCATGATTATAACACATACACAACAAAAAAATAAGCGGTTTTTTGGGAAAGAAAGCTTAGTAATTCCGTAGTGTGTGACAAAGATAGCTTTTGCAAATCAATTTACAAAGCATTTTTATATGCAAATATTTTATACGAACAAGAGGAATTTGTTAACTTTTTGATTATAAACGACATATAAATGTATGAAAATAAAAAAATTAACATTGTCTTTTGATTATTCAATTTTATGAATGAGTATTATTCTTTGCGCGATAAATGTCTTTAAGAGATTACAATTCCAATAACAGAAAATCGGTCAGGTTGCAATAGGTTATTTTTTTCTATTTTATACGGTATAAAATCATTTGAAAACAATAACATTCTCAAGATTCAAACGAATCTTATTCTTCTGATAAAAAGTACTCATCTTTTCTTTGTAGCTGCATTGAAACCGGGGATGTTTCCTATTACAGGCAAATGCACGCTTATGTTTGTATTTTGTAATATCATAATTTGCTTTAAAATGATCAATCGTGGTCTGCAACTGTTTATCCACAGCATGTTGAACCCAATTTTTCTGCTGATCTTTAAGTTCTATAAAAACAATATTTTCCTCATTAGTCAGCATGCCATCACAGCGATTATCCATATCACCATTTTCTTTCCGAATTTCCACACAATTGTCAATCGCCGTAAAATTCAATGATTTACCTGTTGTATTTTTTATAATTGCAATCCACTTTTTGGGATCTATCTTATCTATGTAAGCTGGAGTTTTATTGTTTATATCCTCGTCATCACAAATTCCGAATTCCTTATTGCGAATGTTTTCTGTCTGACACAGAGGAGTAAAAAAATTAATAGGCATGTTCTTTATTCTTGATTATCAAAAGTTTCTTCTATTTCGAGCAATCGGTCGAACATTTCATTAGTCAGTGCCAATTGGTTATTCAAAAAATTATCGTCCGAAGGTAATCCGTCGTACATTGCTAACAAGGCTGCCGCCCCGTCTTTCAACTCATAAATATGCAACTTGAATGGGTTTACCATACTTTGCTCGGATACAATTTCACTGACTCTCCCACGCAAAGCGTTTGTGACCGGAAGCCGATAATAGAGTTCGTATGCTTTTGCCGCTAAAGTAAAGTAATTGACAATATAAGGACTGTGAGTGGTCAATACCAATCGGTTATGTTCCATACAGTTGGCATAAGCCAACAAATCATATAGTACATTCATTTGAGACTCAGGATACAAGTTTTGTTCCGGTTCCTCAACAATATTCACAAAACGGGAATATTTAAAACGGGATGATATGGAACGCAACATAGCAAATTTAACATCCTCGGAAAGTGTGGTGTCATTCATCACTTTTTTCACTTCTTTGTCAATTTGCTGTCTTTCCTGTTGATCCAAATCTTTCTTCCCGGCATTGTCAAGTACGGTATCCGAAAGGTATTTTGTAACCAACGTCAAAGGTAATACCGACTGATAGCCGCTGGAAGCTGCCGATAAACGAACTTCATAATCATTTCCTTTAAGCCAAGGTATTTTATTTAAAGCATCATACTCAAAAACCATATTGTTAATAGGAAGGCGATAACCGTTTTTCAATGTAAGTTTAGCATTGTCAAACTCTTCCAGAAAAGTTTGCAGTGACTCGGGAAGATTTTTCAGCCCGGAAGTATTGTCCGTCGTACTGAGGTAATTTCTTTCGGCAGGCACATACATTACTTTCGCCACGTTGTAGGTAATCTTATGATCTATTTCATCTATCTTTAACTTACCTTTTTCGTATGTGAAATTGTAATGCAATCCATAAAAACTGATAAAAGTATCCTTATTGAAGTAGGTTTCCAAACGATGGTATGCACAGTATTTATTTTGAAAACGGGAATACTGCATTATATACTTATCGGATACGATACCACGTACCATACCTTTTTCCATCCATGTAAACATAGAGTATAATTTAGCAATAGTACTTTTACCGGAAGCTTGTTTTCCTGTAAGCAAAGTGTATTTATCAAATACTATATCCACTTCGGATAGCGGTCCAAAACTATGTATAATCAAACGTACAATTTCATTCATAAATCATGGTTATTTTTGATCAATGATTCAAAGATAAGGCAAATTTATGTTATTGATGTAAAATGTGGTTTTTTTCTATTTCATACGGTATAAAATTCGATTTGTACATTAATGTCTAATAACTGATTAAATGAAATGTTCTCTCCGATAGCGACAAGATCAAAGGTGTATTCAAAACGCTGAATCAGACCTTCTTTCTCTAATTCCGATAGATCGTCGGAGTTGACAGCTAATAAAGTCAAATTATGACATATAAAAATCGAAGTAATTTTATGAGTGTAAAAAAGTCAGTGATAGAGGAAGAATTGATGCGAGGTATAACAATAGCCTATGCTGTTTTTACCTACTATGTCATCATATTTAACTGGATAAAAAATTAGTAAAGAGTGGAAAGGCAGTGTATAATAGAGTCAGACCATCTCCATACCTTCTCCGTACCTTCTCCATACCATCTCCACTATAACTTTATCTATTCAAGCCTTAGCTGGAGCGTAAAAAAGTGGAGAAAATATGGAGATGGTATTAAGGAAGTATTACTATGATTAGGCACCCAACTCTATATTTTGCCCCATTGTGCCTCTAAAAGCCATTTCCAGGCAGGAAGGATATGAACGGACTTGCCTTCTCTTGTAACTTCTTCCGCAAAAGCGTTTGTTACAATAGTACCTTCGGAGAGATTATAAGCGTTAAGAGCATCAAACAATCCGCGAAGTTCACGTTCACGAGTATCGGGGTCATCCATCAGAAAACAAACCTGAATGGCCTGACAAACACGGAAGCCATCACGCACCACAAAATCACATTCAGCCTTACCGGAATTATGATAGAATATTTCGCCACCCCGACGCCGCAATTCCACATAGACAAGATTTTCCAGTAAACGTCCTTCTTCACCTGAAAAATGAAAGCCAAGTCGACGTATTAAAGCATTGTCCACAGCATATACTTTCTTGGGGTTACGTAGTTGCGTCTTTACCGAATTATCCAGTTGGGAAAGGGGAAACAGCAAGTAAGTGTTCTCAATATATTCCAGATAGTTTTTCACTGTGGTAGGATTCTTGACACCAATCACTTTAGCCAAAGATGTATAGGTGAGCGGCTTACCAATATTACTGACTGTATAGTACACCAATTCTTTCACTTCGCGTTCGTTAACAAGTTTGTTGCGTACCATGACGTCCTTGTACAGTATATTGTCATATAATGTTTTCAGTACAATATCATCATTCGATTTGAGATACATGGGAAAGCCTCCCTCTACGAAATAAGCGCCGAACAACGACTGTATTTCTCCACGCTCCACCGTACCCGATACGGATTTAAGTAATTTATCTCTACCGCGAAAAGTAAGATACTCGGCAAAAGAAAAGGGATAGAGTTCAATAGCAATATAGCAACCCGTAAGATAGGTGCCCAACTCTTTGCTTAACATCCGTGCATTGGAGCCAGTGATGAATACCTTCTTACCCGAATTGTACAAGCGTTTAACAAAATGTTCCCAACCCGGAATATTCTGTATTTCATCAAAATAAAAAGTGTTCTGTTCACCGTAAAGTTCTACAAAGACTTCATATAACTCTTGAAAGTGCTCTACCCTGAACTGTGTCAGACGATCATCATCAAAGTTGAAGAAGTAATCTTGCTGCGGCATCTTTCGCCGTATCTGCTGAAGGAGAACAGATTTACCACAACGACGAACTCCTGAAACAATAATGATTTCTTCGTTATTCAGATAACTTTCGGAAAAGTAACGCGGGATGGTATCCCTACCTGCCAAAAAAGTCTTTTGATCGGTGATAATGTCTTTCAGTAATTGTTTCATATTACGGATAAATAATATATTTCAAGCAAATATATTATTTATTTCTATTTGAAATAGAATAAAAGTGAGATTTTCTCTATTACAAATAGAAGTACCCTTGATATATTTGTACTACCGGATTAAAGCCGGGGTTCATCTTCTCATTTCGTTGCTGCCGCCATCTTATAAATCTGGCATCCGGCGAGTAAAAAGGCTCCCACTCCATATACTTCTGTCATATCCCGGGTTACTTTGGCCGGATCGGCACCAATAGGTTGTACCCAACCTAGCTTTCCGGTGGCATCAACCGCATCTGTCAAGGCTTTCCAGCCTTTAATAATTACCGGCATAAAGTCTTTTTCGGATAGTAGTCCGCTATTTACACCATAAGCCAGTGCATATACAAAAAAGCCTGTGGAGCTTGTTTCGGGAGAGGAATAAGAGGCCGGGTCCAACAGGCTTGCCCGCCAATACCCATCTTTATTTTGCAACTTCGCCACACGGTAGCATAGTTTGACGAAAAGCTCTTCATAGAATTTTCTCTCCATTACATCGGACGGAAGTTCTTGTAATATCTCTGCCAGTCCTCCCAGAACCCACGCGTTTCCCCTTCCCCAAAACACCTTCTTACCGTTAGCTTCTTTCTTGCCGAAATAGTGCCAATCACGATAAAACAATGAATCTTCTTTGTCGAACAGATAATCGTAAGTGGCCCGGTATTCATTATCCATAAATTGCAGGTATTTCCGATTACCGGTCTCCCGATAGAGCTTTGCATATACGGGTGGGGCCATGAACAAAGCATCACACCAGGTCCATCGCTCGAGCGTTTTACTGTTGCCATATTCCAGTTTGAAAGTGCTATTGGATGGATGGTTGACAATCCATTCCGCCCTCGCCAGCGTAGGAATAAGCATTTCTTCTTTTTTGTATTTACGATACATATCTATGAACGACTGTGATACCGCGATGTCATCGGCATGGTACATACGCTTATACGGCTGCCACTCGTTGCGTGAGCCGATTTTATAAAGCCATTCATAATAGGTACTGTCGTTATCTTCTTTCCCGGATAACTCGGCCCAGTCCACCATACCGACATAGAGTGCTCCATTGGTCCAATCCAGGTCGTGATGTTCGTGAGCAGTACTTGGATTTGCTATTTGCCAGTCCGCCACCTGCTTCAGCTTGTTTTTGACTTCCGCCTTATTAAAAGGGACTTTAGAGGTGATATTCATGCCAATAAGCAAAAAAATCAAGGTAAATATCAGTCTATTCTTCTTCATAACTATTATAATGGATAAGTGAAGGGAATTGTCCTTGTCCTAACCTACGGCAGACAATTCCCTTTTTGAAAACATGGAAATAAATATTTTGTTTAAGTCATTCCTGAATTATTGATACCCATCGTTTTGCGGAAATTTAGCTCCGGTATTCGAATCGATAATACTTTGGGGAACAGGCCACAATACGTGATAGTCACGCATTGCCGGACCTGATTCGGAATTATACTTGCGGGTACGCTCCAGTAATTTACCGGTCCGTACCAACGTGAAACGGCGTGACTCCTCGCCTACCAACTCACGAATACGTTCATCCAACAAGAAATCCATGGTCATCTCAGCGTCGGTAATCTCACGGGTATGTGCACGTCGACGCACCACATTGATGGCTTCACGCGCTCCCGGAATATCTTTCAATCCGAGTCGGGCCTCACAAAGCAAAAGGTAGGTCTCCGCCAGACGGAACTTCATACGGTCACGGTAAGAGCCTGTCAACGAGAGATTTTCGGGGCGTCCATAAAAGAACTTCGTCAATGCGGGATAAAGGCGGAAAGTGGTAAACCATGTTGCATCGGTTATGTCTGCCTTTTTACCGTACAGATTCGTTTTGACGTTATTATAATACCAATTGCGTTTAATGTTATATTCCGAATTACGTATGTCGTTCTCTTCGAAGAAACCACTGCCTTCACCAATCCACCATTTCATGGGTACCAATTGGGCCAGTCCGCGGCCACCTAACGAATCCGCCAATACAAAACCGGTGATTTCGGAATACTTGGGTTCCCAGGCGCGGCGTGTCCAATCATCTGAATTGGTACCGCCACCGGTGGTGTTGTATTCAAACTGCATCACCCAGATACTCTCCATATTACCGGAAGTGCGATTCTGGTTATTCTCGACGAACAAATCGGAAAAGACATCGCCTTTATCTTTCACCTTTCCACCGAAACGATTATCCATCAAATGAAAATGACCGCTATTAATCACATCTTCAGCCGCTTTCCCGGCTTTTGCATAGTCACCTTTCATCAGATAGACTTCACTCAATAGATGTTCCGCCGCCCATTTGGTCAGCTTGCCCACCTTAACGGCATCGGGATTTTCCGGCAGATTTTCGACGGCAAATGTCAGGTCGTCTATCATGTGGGATATCACCTCGGCTTTCGGGGTACGTGTGAAGTCCGTCCTGAACTGATCCTGAATCTTGTCTACATAAGGTACATCACCATATAAATAGACCAGTGTACGATAGGCATAAGCACGGAAGAAACGTGATTCCGCCTGATAAAGAGCCTTATCGGTACTTTTATCCCAATTGGTATTTAACTCCGAATATTTCAACATTTCATTGGCTCCCGCAATCAGGCTGTATGCCCAGTTCCAGTAAGAACCGACAATACCGGTGTTAGGAGTCAGGGTAAGGTAACCGAAAGGCTGGATAGACCCGTCTTTTGTACCCATGGTGGCAAGATCGGTTGCGATCTGAAGGGCTTCGTAAGGACAAGCCGCATTATGCATAAACGCACTGTTTTCACCCCATGTGTTGTATTCGGAACGGGCTTCGGCATAAAGCCCGGCGGAACCGACTTCAAAGCCATAAGAGCTGGTATAGGTATTGTCCGGAGCCAATTCACTTTTAAGTTCCTCATCCAAGAAATTAGAGCAGCCCGAAGCATACAGAGATACAAAAAGAGCAAGAATTGCTTTTGATATATTATTTTTCATTGTGTACATATATTTAGGTTAGAATGTTAAATTAAATCCTAATACATAAGAACGAGCGGTAGGATATGAAGCAAACCAGCTGGTGTCATAGTTCAGTATGCTGCGTATATCGCAGAAAGTATAAAGATTTTCTACGCTGAGATTGACTCCCACACCACCAAGGCCAAGGCTCTTTATCAGTTTCGAATTGAAATTGTAACCCAGAACGATGTTCTTGATCTGGATATAAGTGAAATCTTTATAATAACTGTGACCGTCAAAATTAGTATAAACAGGGGAAGCATATTTTGAATTGGGATGTTCCGGTGTCCAATAATTGGCATTATGCAGATAATTATAGAGGTTGTAACTCCAACTGGATATATTGGCTTCATTCAATTCACGCGTCACCTTGAATGTTCCGTTTAGCAAAACAGACAGATAGAAATTTTTATAGGTCAGCGTATTGCCCATAGACATTAGGAAACTTGGATTTTTAGAACCTATAATGACTTTATCATTCGAATTAATGTACCCGTTTCCATCTGCATCCAGCACTTTGGCGGAACCGGGCTTGGCTCCTTTCTGGATTTCCTTTACCGTGCCATCGGCCGCGGTATAGGTAAACTGATCTCCTTGTTGCCAAATACCATCGACTTTATAGTCGTAGTAGACTCTCAAAGGCTTGCCGATGAACCAATTATTAGTAATATCATTTTTTTTATCGCCACGCAAATCTACAATCTTGTCACGGTTTAACGAGAAAACAAGATTGGTACTCCACTCAAAATCCTTGTTGCGCATATTCACGGTATTCAGTGTGACTTCAATACCTTTATTACGTGTTTTACCCACATTATCCCAAATGGTTTTGTAACCATTCATGATGGGTACGGTACGTTTCATCAGCAGATCTTTCGTATTGGAAAGATACATTTCCACATTACCGTTTATGCGTCCTCCCAGAAAAGAATAGTCGATACCCACATTGAATTTCCGGGTTGTTTCCCATTTCAGATTCGGATTTCCCACGCCGTCATTGGCTAAATAAACGGCATTGACGCCTGTTGCTCCGTCACCCCAGATGTAATTGGTGAGATGAAGACGGTCGAGCGTCTGATAAGGACTGATAGCCTGATTGCCGTTAGAACCGTATGACACGCGAAGTTTCAACTGATCCAACCAGCTTTGCGCATTTTCCATAAAATTTTCGGAGGCTATATTCCATGCCGCAGCTACAGAGGGAAAGAATGCATACTTGTTGTTTGCACCAAATGCCGAATAGCCGTCGGAACGTCCTGTTAAAGTCAGCAGGTATTTACCTGCATACGAATAGTTCAATCGAAGCATATAGGACAGCATAGACGTTTCCTGCAGCCCCGAGCTAACTGTCTTCTTATTCTCCCCGGCATTTATATTATCATAGCTCGAATCATCATTTACAAAGCTTTCGGCAGATTCGCCGGCTGATCTTTTCTGGGTTTGCTGCACACTAAACAAGCCGGTTGCATCTAAACGATGTTTACCGAAGCTACGGTTGTATTTAAGGAGGTTTTCCCAAGTATAATCCCAGTAATTATCATTGCTGATGCTGGCCTTACCGTTGGCTATTCTGCCGTCTTTCGTATTGCGACCGTAATATGTGCCGGTGAAGCTGCTACGATAATTATAGCCGAAAGTGGTACGGGCGGAAAGCCCCTTTATCGGCAATAAAATATCGGCATAACCATTGAGGAAAAAGTTTCGGCTGGTCTGATCCTGATCGGCTTTGACATTAGCCATCGGATTGATGATCAACGACTGATCCATGGGTTCTTCATAGTAGTTTCCGCTTTCATCTTTATAAATGCCATAAGGGCTTTGTTTGACGGCATGTTCGATATTCGGAGTAATACCTCCACCATCTTTTTGTACAAACTGGGTCTCCACTCCGATGGTTAGCCATTTGTTCAGCACCTGGGTAATGCTCAGATTCATGTTGTAACGTTTCATGGCTGAGTTGTACACTACTCCTTCCTGATCCAGATAAGAGGCGGCACCCATATAAGTGGTGCTCTCGGTACCTCCGGATATGCCGACCTGATGCTCCATGGTGAATGCATTACGGAAGATATAATCTTGCCAGTCGTTAGTGATGCCCTGCTTGTAGTTTATCAGTTCGCTGGCACTCAATATATTCTCGGGAGCCAGCTGATCACCACTCCATCCGTCTTTCAGGCGGGCAATGTCTTGCTTGAAGCGGATATATTCATCGGGAGTCATTACGTCGATCCTTTGCTGGGGTTGTGATATTCTCAATTGACCTTTATAAGTGACCTGTGGCGTACCATTTTTACCTTTTTTGGTCTGAATCAAGATAACTCCGTTAGAGCCGCGGGATCCATAGATAGCGGCGGCGGAAGCATCTTTTAATACACTGATATTTTCGATGATATTGGGGTCGATATCACTCAAAGAACCGTTATATGGAATTCCGTCCAATACAATAAGTGGTGAGTTGTCGGCACTTAAAGAATTTTCTCCACGTATACGAAGGGTCTGGTTGGCACCGGGGGTTGCATCACCGGTTGTTATATTCAAACCCGGAATTTGACCGACAAGACGGTCCATCAGGTTACTGCTGTTAATCATGTTGATCTTTTTCTGATCAACCGACACCACTCCTCCTGTTAAATCGGACTTTCGTTGCGAACCATAACCGACAACCACAACCTCCTCCAGCTTCTTTACATTAGCAAGTAGCTTGACTACGTTTTTTTGATCCGCTTTGACAATTTGGGTGGTATAACCAACATAAGATATTTTCAGCATACTCCCTGTCGGAACATTCAGCATATATTTACCGTCAAGGTCTGTTATAACTCCTTGGTTTGTACCTACCAGTAAGACATTTGCTCCGATGATAGGTTCACCGTTTTCATCAACTACGGTTCCTGTTATTTTCCGCATTTGTCCTGATAAGTGTTTTTCATTTGAAATAACGATATGAGTAGCGTCAATTTCAAATGTTGCATTTATCCCTTTTAATAGTGTTGCAACTGTTTTAGAAATTGTTTCGTTATTTACGTTCAGACTGACTTTTTGATTTACATTGATTTGCTGTGAATCATAAAAGAAAGTATATCCACTTGCCTTTTCAACCTGAGCCATAGCTTCCGACAACGAAATATTTGTAAATTTTAATGTGATCAACTTTTCTTTGTTTTGTGCAAAAGTCGAAGCACACAGCAGTATAAGTATAAGAATAATGAGTTGTTTTTTTACATTCATGATTTTCTTAAATTTAAAGATTAATGTAGGTTTATTTATATACAATATTGATCTATTGTTGTGTTTTTTGTTTTACATAGGCATTCATTTAATAAGTTAGTTTCTCATTTTATCTTGTAGCTACAGAATTTATTTTCAGTTCATTCTTCTCATTAAAAGAATACTTCATCGGATTGATATGCGACATGATGCGAAGAATCTCGTCCAACGGTTCACCACGCAATGTGAACGTATAGAAGTATTTATCAGATAATGCGGGATCCAAATCGATCTTGATCCGATACCATCTGGATAGTAATTTGCAAATCTCTCCCAACGAACGGTTTCTGAATACGAACTTATTGTTAGCCCAGGAAGAAGCAAACATCACATCATCTTTTTTCACTTTAATTACCCGGGTGTTGCGATTATAAATAGCGGTTTCACCGGGATGAAGAAAACGGTTCTCGGTTTGGGTCATCAGTGAAACGGAACCTTCTACCAGACTTACCAGTATATTCTTTGAATCGGGGAATGCGTCGACATTGAATTTTGTGCCGTGCACGATGATGCGCAAGCCTTCAGCTTGAACAATAAAGGGTTTGCTCATATCATGTTTCACATTAAAATAAGCTTCTCCGCTCACACTCACGTTACGCTCTTTTTCATCCATCTTAGAATCATACCTCAAAGCGGTTTCGGCATGCATCCACACTTCACTGCCATCGGGTAGCAGAACTTTCGATTTTCCGGACAAATTAGTGTACAGTTGCGTTACAGGCTTGGTGTAGCCCTTAAGAAATCCAATGTAGAATGAGCAACCGATAGCCAAAGCAATACATGCCGCAACGGCATAGCGGTATATCCGTTTCAGTCCGAAACCGGTGCCGGGTGCTTTAGCTTTTTTAGTCTCCGATTCGCCAAGATGCATACGATTGACCAGTTCATTCCAGTAGTATTCAGTATCGGGCGTATAACTTTCAGCATTTGCCTGAATTCCGTTCCATAACAGTTGTAATTCCTTGAATAATAATTCGTTGTTACTGTTAGCCAACCAATTTTCCAGTTGTTGCTCTTCATCTTTAGAATTTTCATGCTTTAGCTTCAGGACGATTAAATTCCAAGGAACATTTTTTTTCATAATCACTTTTTTTGTTCTTTTCATTATTATGACACATAAACTGTGGTTACCCCTATATTCGAAGGCTATAATTATTTTTTTTTTAGAATTAAATGATTAACTTTGAGTCTGAAAATACAGATCAGTCTAATACTTCTTGAATCCTAATTATGTCCACAAACGACATCCTGTTACTACAGTTAATCAAGCAAGACGACGAAAAAGCATTCAAATATATTTTTGATACTTATTTTGTCTCTCTTTGCCGTTTTATGGCACTTTATCTGAAAGATAAGCAAGAGGTGGAAGAGATTGCTTTAACTATTTTCATGAATTTATGGGAAAACAGAGCTACTCTGACACTTAAAATCTCATTTAAAGCTTATCTCTTTCAGGCGGCACGTAATCGGTGTCTGAACGTATTGCGCGATAGAAAGAATACTGTATCCATTGATGACTCCGAAGAATGTGCCTATGATTTATCCACTGAGACATCTGTTGAAATGGAAGAATTGAACCGACTCATAGAAGAAGCGGTTTGTTCTCTTTCGGACAAATGCCGGCAGGTTTATCGTAAAAGTCGCGACGAAAGTAAAACGAATCAACAGATTGCAGAAGAGATGGATATCTCGGTCAAGACAGTGGAAGCTCAAATAACCAAAGCATTAAAGCACATCAAGAAATTTCTGGGTGAGCAGTATGCTTATCTATTTTAAGGCTACTAAAAAAGTCCTATTTTGAAAATAGGACTTTCTTATCATATTCATCGGTCTTATGCAATGTGGTGAGGTACGTTTTTTAGTCCACCTTAACGGATAATTTCCCCGTCTTAACTCCTTTTGCCGAAGCTTCAAAAGTGATCGTGCCACTATTTCCGCCACTTTGCACAATTGCACTGAGTTGTCCTTTAAATGTCGGCATTGATGATCGATTAAAAGGCACGAGGCAGGTTGCATCTCCGTTGGCAGCGGCTTTGTAATAGCCCGCACCATTTACTTTCATCGAAATCATTCGATCGTCACCGGTGCACAAGTTATTATTAACGTCGACCAGGCGAACCGTAATATAAACCAGGTCTTTTCCATCAGCCTTTAATTTGGTACGATTGGCCACCAGCTCAAGATGATGGGGTTTGCCTGCAGTGTGAATGGTTTCTTCGGAACTTTTATTTCCGTGAGCATCATAAGCCACAACTTTCAGTTCTCCCGGTTCGTAGATCGCATCTGTCCAAATGAGACGGTATCTGCGTAATAGTGCCAATGAATCGGTGCTGTTTTGCGCTTCCTCCCGGCTCCATTTGTGTTGCCGTCCATAGCTTTTGCCATTTACGAATAATTCAGCTTCGGGATAATCGGTATAGACAAAGACCGGCGTGACCTTGCCTTCCCTACCCGGCCATGTCCAATGGGGAACGATATGCAACGTATGTGATTGTTTATTCCAATGGCTTCTGTACAGGTAATACCGGTCTTTGGGCAGGGAAGCCAAATCGATTATTCCAAACAGTGAGCTGTGGCTCGGCCAGCTATCCACACTATATGGAGAAGGTTCTCCCAAATAATCGAACCCTGTCCAGACAAATTGTCCCAGTGTCCACGGATAATCTTCGGCCAAAGAAAAATCCACATCCGGAACATTGCTCCACGAGCAGTATTCCGTGTCATATCCCGACGATTGATGATCGGGGTGCAGGACTTGTCCCTGGAGTCGGACAGGAAATTTATAGGTACCTCTCGAACTGACCGTTGATGCGGTTTCGGAACCGAGAATCATATTTTGAGGGAGCTTTTGATAAGCTTCTTGATATCGCTGAGTACGATAATTCAGTCCCGGTATGTCCAAAATGGAGGCAAATCCATTCTCCAACACGCAACTGACCTGATCCATCCCGCAAGTGACCAGGCGGGTGGGATCTTCACGATGGCATATATCCTGTAAATAGTTGGCAACCCGATAGCCCTCCGCATTGCATTGGGTAGGCACTTCATTGCCTATACTCCACATCACTACACTGGCATGATTGCGGTATTGATGCAGCATGTTGACCATATCCTTCTCCGCCCAGGCTTTAAAAAAGCGGTGGTAACCGTTCTCGCATTTTGCCGTATCCCATTCATCGAACGGTTCAATGACCATCATCAATCCCATTTCATCGCAAAGCTCCACCAATTCGGGAGCCGGCATGTTGTGGGAAGTCCGGATTGCATCGCAACCCATATCTTTCAGTAGCGTGAGTTGATGCCATAAGGCCTCTCTATTGACGGCTGCACCCAACGGTCCCAAGTCGTGGTGATTGCACACTCCCTGAAATTTCCGCTGGCGGCCGTTCAGAAAGAAGCCACGATCGGCGATGAACTCCACACTACGGATTCCGAAGCGGGTATCGTATTGATCGACCAATTTTCCACCTGCATATATTTTAGATTTTGCGGTGTACAAATAGGGCGTTTCGGGAGACCATAAGTGGGGCTTTTCGACGATGAAATGTTGCTCAAACGGTTTGACTTTATCCATCCTAAGGGTATTGTCCTTGGTGGCAACCACCCGACCGTCGGCATCCAGAATAGTTGTAACCATCCTGATATTGGCGGATTCGGCATTATCCAGCTGCGTTTTCAACGAAACGGAAGCAAAATCAGCGGATACATGGGGAGTGGTTACATACGTTCCCCAGACAGGCACACGAATAGAATCCGTCATGATTAAATGCACATTTCGATACAACCCCGCTCCCGGATACCAACGGGAAGAATGGATTTTGTTTTCCAGTCTCACCGCAAGCAGATTGGTCTTTCCATCCTGATTGACATAAGGCGTAACATCAAAATGAAAAGAGTTGTATCCATAAGGCCACTCTCCCACTTCTTTTCCGTTTACGTAGATTTTAGCCTCACTCATTGCGCCATCAAAAAGCAATTCGACTTTTTTGTGGGGCAATGTCTTGAAAGTCGTCCGGTACCATCCTACCCCCATATAAGGTAGCCCTCCCGTACGTCCTGTCTTAAGCGAAGCTTTTTTCTCCATATCCTGGACAATGGCGACATCCTGCAAATCATTATTCCTATCGAACGGACCTGTTATGGCCCAATCATGTGGAACCACAACCGTCTCCCATTTACTATCATCGAATAAGGGATCGGAAGCGTTTGCCTGTTCTCCCTTCATGAAACGCCATCCCTTCTCTAAAGTGATATTACTACGTTGAGCATGAATCATCAATGAGAAACTGAATGCAACCGCAAGAAACAGAATCTTCTTCATTCTTCCTTTTTTATAAATTGACGGACTTCTTTAAGAGAATATTCTCGGAAGATGAACCGATCCAAATTTCAACAGGTTCTTTTTCCGGCACAAATTGATGGTGATCGATATCATAATAAGAAAATGCATCTTCAGCCAGTACAATAGTTATACGCTTTGTCCCGCCTTTTTTCAGAAAGACTTTCTCATAACCTTTCAATTCTTTCTGCGGACGTGGAACCGGAGAATGTGTGGGATGCACATATAGTTGGGCAATTTCCGAAGCAGCCATCTTCCCGGTATTCTTCACATCAAAGGATACTTTCACTTTATGATCGCCGATATTTTCGGTCGTTAGATTGGAATATTCGAAAGTGGAATAAGACATCCCGAATCCAAATGGATATAAAGGTTTGATGCCCGATTGATCATATCCCCGGTATCCGACAAAAACACCTTCTTTATAATCAATCCGCTTATATTCCGAACCGCTTAAGTTGTCATAATAGCTATTGAAACAGGGGTTATCTTCCCATCTTTTTTCGATGCTCACAGGAAGTTTCCCGCTGGGAGATATCTTTCCGGTAAGGATATCCGATAAGGCCGTACCGCCTTCTTCTCCGGGATACCATGCCATCAGAATGGCTTTGGCATTATGCTGCCAGGAAGTAAAGTCAATACCTCCTCCGGCGTTCACCACAACGGTTAAGTTAGGGTTCAACTCCGATACTTTACGGATGAGCATCTCCTGATAGGATGGCAAAGCGAAAGGACGATCGAAGCCTTCTCCTTCGATATTACTATCGAAACCGGCGCAAAAGACCACATTATCAACTTTCTTCAGTTCGCGGATCAACATCTTTTCGTTGAATTGACTAATACCGAAAGTTATTTTTGCGGAAGAAATATTGTCAAAATATTCAATTAAGAAATGATAGGTCTTACCGGCTTTTACCTGATAATCGACTTTGCGTTTTGAAATGGAGTGGTTACCCCAGTCTCCGGTTATTTTCTCACCGTTAATGAAGATACGGTATCCGTCATCTCCTTCCAGACTGATCTTCAATATTCCATCCTCATCGGCTTTGTAGCAGGCATTCCAACGGACAGAGAAATGATCGACGGGAAAGCCTTCTTTGGGGGCATTATCACCCCAATCAAAATCTATTCGTGCATCAACAACGGTTATTGCGGGAGTATCTTTAAACTCCTGATTCTTGAAGTATTCGGCTTTATAACCTCGCCGGGAGAAAGTGGAGTCGGTGAATAATTGCCCGTTAATGTCATTATAGAGAATGTCATCGGACAAGATGACCGTACTTTTCCTTTCTTTCGCCAAGGCTTGGCACAAAGAGATCGGAGAGAACGGGGTGACAAATCCACTACCGCCACCGGTTGGTATTTTATTGGCGTTGGGCCCTAAAACAGCCGTCTTCCCTTTCAGAGGTAGCATTCCTTTTTCGTTTTTCAGGAGCACGACTCCTTCACGGGCCAGATTCAAAGCTGTCTCACGTGAGTAAGGATTGTCTAAAGGAATATTCTTGTCCTGCTGTACTTTATCCAACATGCCATACGCCATGAAGGTCTGTAAAAGATGCTGCACCTTCATATCAATTGTGGCTTCGGTGACCCGACCGTTTTTCAAAGCAGGTAACAGATTTTCGGCATTCATATATCTTCCTTTGGGCATTTCCAAATCCAGTCCTCCGTTGGCTGCACCAACAGCTGAGTATACCGAAGTCCAATCGGACATCAATATGCCCTTAAATCCCCATGAATTACGTAGCACATCAATGTTGAGCCAACTATTCTCCGTGGAATGTACACCGTTGAGAAGATTGTAGCTGTCCATAACGGCACCCACCTTTGCCTCCATAACCGCCTTTTTAAATGCGGGGAAGTAGATTTCCTGCAAGGTGCGTTCATCCACATCGGAACTGGCATGGTGACGGTTCCATTCCTGATTGTTTGCTGCAAAATGTTTCACCGTGGCAATAACTCCCTCCGACTGCACTCCCATGATATATTCTTTGGCAGTCTCTCCGGCGAGAAAAGGATCTTCTCCCATATATTCATAATTTCGTCCGCAAAGAGGAGAACGGTAGATATTCACTCCAGGACCCAACAGTATGTTTACTCCACGGGCTTTTGCATCTTGTCCCAACGCCCGGCCCAACCGGTAAGCCAATTCTCTATTCCATGTCGAAGCGGTCAGAATTCCCGAGGGGAATAAAGTGCTTTGGGGAGAGTGGTTACGGATGCCTTGTGGTCCATCGGCCAATCTCATTTCGGGAATTCCCAAACGGGGAATGGCACGTAATGAGAAGGATGTCTGACCTGAGAGATAGGCTATTTTTTCATCCAAAGTCATTTGGGATACGATGTTTGCGGCTTTTTCCTCCATGGTTGGAGTTATGATTTGGGCACATGCAAAAGCATGACCGAATATGAGTAATAATCCGGCGGCAATTTCTTTATATTTCATTATAAAAAAGGCGTTAATTAACTTATTGAACTATTTTTTCTAATCTCTTGATAATGTAGGGAATGCATTATTGGTAAAATCATTCTATATGGAGTTTTAAAGTCTTATCACCGATGCATATATTCACTTCGCCTGCATCGACGAATTGATTTCCCTGCTCATCTACAAAACCCAGATCTTTATTGACATCCAACACAAACTCAAAGCGCACTGTCTCTCCTTTACGGATCATACGTTTATCAAAACGTTTAAGCTCTTTGACGGGACGGGTGATGCGACTATACGGACAAGATACATAAAGAAAGACGGTTTCCATCCCATCCATGTCGCCATCGTTGGAGACAGGTACGGACACACTCACTTTCCCCCCTTTATGAAGAACGGTTTTGGAGGCCGACAGTTCCCCGTAAGAATAACGGGTATAGCTTAAGCCATGACCAAACGGATAAAGAGGCTCGCTGACCATATCTTTATAAAATCCCTGATTTGGACGCGCACTGCTTCTGCGATTGTAATAAATGGGGATCTGACCTTGTGAGTAAGGGAAAGTCATAGCCAGCTTACCGGATGGATTGATGCGACCGGATAAGATTCCGGCTACGGCACTTGCTCCATCTGTTCCGGGTTGCCACATTTCTAAAATTGCATTCGATTGTTCTACAGCGGGACCTAATACCAGCGGACGGCCATTGGCTAAAACCAGAATAACTTTTTTCCCTGTCGCATGTATCTTCTGCATTAAATGCTGTTGGATTTGAGGGAGCGTGATGTCCGCATGGGAATTGTTTTCTCCACTCCAACTCCCCTTTTCGCCCAGACACATGACAACAACATCAGCCCATTTAGCACTCTGAAGAGCTTCTTGGAACCCTGTTTCATCTTCACCCGAGAAATCACAACCTTTGGCGTAACGCACTTCCGAAGCTTTAAATTCACCGGTTATTCCATCCAATAATTTGTGGATATCCTTGTCCTCACCATGTCCCCACCAACAGCCCAGCAAGTCGTGGGCATTGTTTGCCATCGGACCTATTACCGCCAATCGCTTCACGGCGCGTAAAGGGAGTGTGCCGTCATTCTTTAAAAGTACCATGGATTGTGCCGACATTTCTTCAGCCGCCTTGACACTTGCCGGGCGACGGAAACGTGTGGAAGCATCTGTTTGAGGGGTGTAAGGATTTTCAAAAAGTCCCAATTGAAACTTTAAGCGTAGCAGGCGACGAACGGATTCATCGAGAACAGCCGGTTCCACAGTTTTTTCTTCCACCAGTTCTTTCAGGTATTTGTCATAGGAATGGGACATCATATCCATGTCCACACCGGCATTGATAGCCAGTTTACCGGCTTCTTTCAAGTCCCGCGCCATCTTTTGATTGATCAGTTGCATCACGGCTCCCCAGTCGGAAACCATTAACCCGCGAAAGCCCCACTTATTCCGCAGGACTTCGGTCAGTGTATAATGATTGGCAGATGAAGGAATTCCGCTGATGTTATTAAATGAGCTCATCAAGGAAACCGCACCACTGCGAAGGCTCATTTCATAAGGAGGCAGATACGTATCCCAAAGAGTCTGACGGGATATCTCGGTATATACATAATCGCGTCCGGCCTCCGAAGCGCCATATCCTACGTAATGTTTCAGGCAGGCGGCTATGGAAAGGCTGTCATCAAGCCTCTTTCCCTGATAACCACGCACGGCAGCCTGACCAAAGACTCCATTCGTATAAGGGTCTTCGCCATATCCTTCGGCAACACGCCCCCAACGGGGGTCACGGCTCACATCGATCATTGGGGAGAAGGTCCAATCGATACCACTCAGCTTTGTCTCTTGCGCGGTAATACGGCAACCTTGTTCCACCAATCCGGGGTTCCAGCTGCATGCTTGGGCAAGCGGTATGGGGAAAATGGTGCGGAATCCATGTATGGCATCATATCCGAAAAGTATAGGTATGCCTAATCGGGAATTCTCCATGGCATGATGTTGCATCCGGTTTCTCAGATCGGGCTCCGTTCCAAAATAAATGAGTGACCCGATTTCGGCAGGAGTGTTTTTGACTTCCACTCCTTTGTTATTCTCAATGTTGTTTGTTCCTAAAGTATATTGGTTGAGTTGAAGGACTTTTTCTTCTATCGTCATGCGACCGAGGAGATCTTCAACACGTATATCCAATGGAAGCGAAGAGTCGGTATAAAGCTTTTCCCCGGGTGTAAGGGCTTTGAGATTCGTGACTTCGAAGGGATGCAAAACAGCTTGATGCGCAGCCTCCTGAGTGGCCTTTACCAATGCCGGATGCATGTTTTTGGGAGCATACGTATTCCCTACCACACTTTTACCGAACAGGGTTTCGAACCAGGCACAAGCTGCGGTATATCGCCCGTAAATAAGATTCAGATGATAACCATCCCGATTCATGTTGTCGCCGATAAAAGTGGTACGTGCGTTCTGAACCGCAGTTCCGGATGGAATGATCAAAGAAAAGCCATACTCTTTCATTACTTTCTTTGAGGCATCCATAATGCTCCCGTACATCTTCATCTGATTACAACCGTATCGCTCAAAATCTTTATGAGTGGAATTTTGTGCATACGCCCATGTCTGATGCCAAATGAGTTTTGTCTTAGGTGAAATGAAAGACTTGATGTAACGAATCAATTCAGGAAGAAAAGGCGTGTAAGAATCGTAGATACCGGACAGCCCGCTAACCTGTTGAAGCGAAATATAATCCCAAGATTCGTCTTTTAAAGCTTTTGAAAGCATCATACTGTCGGCTTGAACACGCAAACCATTCAATCCTATCTTTTGATAACGGTAGGCTTTCAAATTTCCGCGGGCATTATTGAGATGGCGTTCTAAAGAACATCCGCCGATATACATATTGGCTATGACACATTTCTGACCTTCGGCAGTAGCCAACTCATAAAGATTCTGACAAACGGCGTCTTCGGAGAAACTATTGCCTATAGCCAGAACACGGACGATCTTCTCCTTTGCACAAACTTCTCCTGCAAACAGGATGGAAGCTAAGAGCAATACAATAAAACATCTAATTCGTTTCATAAGTAAGTTATTTCAAGTTAACTATATCTTTCTTTCGAATTTGTTCATAGAACTCATGTATCACATACCAGGCTTTTTTCCGTTGTCCCTGATCGGAAACGAGTCCTTTTCTGTTCCAACCTTCCTGGTTAGTAGGGTGGAAACGGGTGGGCGATCTGAAGTCATACAGTACCCAGGGAGATATTCCGCACAAATTAGGAATATTCCGGAACATTTTAAGATTATCACGGAAAAGTTTTTCCTGATACTCTTCGCTCCATGAGGATGCAACCGTGGCATCACCGCTCTGACCGTAGAGTGCTTCGCATCCGAATTCCGAAATGAACAAAGGCTTATTGAGAGCTACTTTCCAATTGCATTTCTCCGGCTCCAGCGGCCAGGGGGCATACCACCCCATGTATTTATTGATGCCAATCATATCCAATTTGTCGATAAAAGGGTCTTCCATTTCAAAAAGTTTGCTTTCGGAATTGAAATATACATTATCGAAAGCTCCGACAAAAAGGCGTGTTGTATCCAACTCCTTTCCTGTTTTTAGCAGCTCGCTTAAGAAAGCATTGCGTGCTTCCGAAGGCCTTGTTTCATTGGCAATTCCCCAGAAGCAGTCGGCACAGCGATTCTTATCACGCAGAATTGTCTCGCGAAGCATCTTCTTTGCTTTCTCCAGCGTCTCCGGACTGGTGAAGTCGATAGATTGCCATACCGGTATCTCCTGCCATAGCATAATTCCCATCTCTTCGGCTCTGCGTACAATATATTCATTCTGTTGGTAGTGTGCCAGACGAACCATATTCACGCCCAATGCCCTGGCTTCACTAAGAAGCTGCTCAGCATCACTTGCGGTGCAAGCACGTCCCATACGTTGGGGAATCTCCTCATGGAATGAGATGCTTCTGAGAAAGAGCGGCTTGTCATTGAGGTAAATCTTTGTGCCTTCAGCTTTTATATTACGAAAGCCGATCTTTTCTGTTATCCGGTCGGAAGTTGTGGTAATCTCCACATCATAAAGTTTCGGATTTTCAGGTGACCACCGGGTCAATTTGGTGTGTATCATCCCTTGAGCTATTCCCATAGAATCGGTGGTCATCCGGAGTGTCTTCCCCAGTTCCGGGATTTTTAGTTGAACGACCTCTCCTTTTTGGTTACCCGACAGGGATATTCGCGCCCGAATAATATCGGGGCTTACCTTGTCTAATTGCACAAAATAATCACTGATATACAAATCGGGGACGGTGACAAGCATTACATCCCTGGTAATTCCTCCATAGTTCCACCAATCGAAAGCCAAAGCGGGAATTGCATCTTTTTGCCGACGGTTGTTCACTTCGACAATGAGACAGTTGTCGCCTTGCAAAAGATCATCCGTGACTTCTATCTGAAAGGGTGTGAACGAGCCTTCATGATTGCCTATTTTTCGCCCGTTGAGATAAATATTACAACGATAGCTGACTCCACAGAAATAGAGGAATTTCCTTTTTCCGGTCTCTTTTTCCGAATTGAAATGACGGGCATACCAGACGGTCCCTTCATAATATTTCAGTTCTTGCTTCTGCGAATTCCAATCACCCGGCACGTTTAAGCGTAATCCGTTTTCAAATGAATATTCATAAAAATCGGAATGCCCGGTGGCTTTCTTATTTAAAAAGATTTTTGAGGTTGCTCCTTGTTCATACAAGTCGACTATCGCATCCCATTTGCCATTGAGTGACCGGGTCTCGCGACCATAGATGTTCGCCAGATAAGTATCTGATGGATATGCTTGAACGGCGCATAACAGCAGCAGTATAAATATAAGATTCGTTTTCATTCGGTTATAGTATATTGATAGAGGGTAAAATCGTTTTTATCGGGTAGTGAAAAGGTCACTTCACTCCCGCTGTTTACTTCGGCTGTAAATGAGGCACCGGAGCCATATACAGGTACAAAAGAAACTTTTTGTCCTTCAGACAGCCATGTCTTCAATCGGGCGGAAGATCGGTTGTTGTCCTCACGATAAACGATGATATATCCGCTATGCGCATCGGATATCGATTGAAATCCTGTCCACGAACGCCCGCTGGGTTCTTCACCAATAGGAAGAATGATGCCTTGATGAAAAGGTAGTTGAATCTTCTTATACGCTTCGAACAAAGCCGGTTGATTGAATGCACTCTCGGGAAGATTGGATGCTTCCATCCAGGCAAGCGGTTGCGCAGCAAGTGTGACAGCAAACAAATATTCAAATGAATAGTGTTGGGGAGCAAACACGTCAGTTGGGGGATATTTATCATGATTACGCCAGTTATTTAAAAACTCGACTTGCAATTTCTCCGCCGGTACATAACGCGATAGCTGCCATAAATTTCTTAAAGTACGATAAGGATAGTAGTTTCCCCAGTCCGTATATCGATTTTCCAAAAAAATGTTTCCATACTCATTCATAAAGTGATACCCTCCTCTTCTACCCGCCGTGGCATCCAAGTTGAAAATCACTTTATGCTGAGTCTGTTCCAATACTCTATCGAAAAGCCTTCGCAAATTCTTTTCCGCTTGCTTTGTGGGAATTTGCAACCCGTCTATTTTAAAACACTCTATGCCATATTGGTGATACAGACTTATGATCACATCGGCATCTTTCTGCCAATCGGCAAAATCATCCTGAATGCTGGGATTAAACCAAAGCCCGATACGTATGCCCAGCTTTTTGCCTTTCTCCACGATGGGTTTAAGCCCATGAGGAAATTTTGCAGGATTAGGAATCCAGTAATCACGTTTCTTCCAAATATCGTTGAAACTTCCTCCCGCTGTCTTGGAATTCGGACTCTTTCCGTTTTGCCAGCCGTCATCCAATTGAAATACAGTGATACCCATACGGGCAGCCTTATCTAATTCCGCCAGACAAAATTTCTCATCGATCTTGCTATCCTGACTGCGATCGCCCCAGGTATTGAGCATAATCATCTCATCTTGTTCCGCAGTCTGCAGGCGCAATTGCTTTTGATATTTTCTCAGTGTCATCAACGCCTCACGTTCTCCGCCGGTATATATACCGGTCACACAGCCGTACAGTCGGGTCCAATCGTCTACGCGGATATCGGATGCCGAAACGCCAAGCCCCACGACCATGAAATCACTAAAATCGGCCACAAAATCGGCTCCGGTGTAGTGCAACTGTGTACTACTGCAAGGCGCTTCTTTCAGAAAAAAGAAACCGTTTCCGTTCAATTCGTCATTGGCAAACAATAGATTTCCTTTAAAGGTATTGCGACGGTATGGAAACCACTCCCTTTCAACAACGAGGTTATCATTCCAATCGGTATAATCGAAAAATTCCACAATACGTACTTTCCAATGATTTCCATCCAGTTGCAAACGATCCAGAGTCGGAGTTTTAACTCCGATGCTCATATCTCCGGCGGACTCAATGTTCTTGCGATCCGCACCCGACTGAGTCGCCCCATGACTGTAGTCTCCCAAATGCCCCTTTAAATAAGTGTCACAAGCTATTGCCGGACAATCGGCATAAATCTTATACTTACGTTCGACGAATAAGGAGCCATAAGAAGAGGTAATACAAGCTTCAAGATAAGTGGGATGGATGTCATTCGAAGGAACGGTTTTGACCGAAAACCGAGCTTCTTTCGGGGTATCTCCAACCAATGAGAAATCGGGGCTTTTAGCTTTCGTAGATAGCTTTTGACCGTTAATCTTATTGACTAAATAGATTGTTACCGGATTGCCGGAGTTCCACCGCATACAACGCTCAATCTGAGCATTACCCATTCTTAACGTATCCCCTTTGAGAGAGGCATAATAGGGTTCTCCGCCATAAAGCGAAACTCCGACAATAAATGTGACGAATGTGAAGAGGAAAGTCTTTTTTATCATATCACTAAGGTTTCAAGTAGGCACGTGGTACCTCAAGCATCTTATTTGGTCCGTTAAAACGTTGGTTATCGGGAGCATCCTTCCGACCGACTCCTTCCACCATAAGTCTTTTCAATTCCGGGAGACGGTAATGATAAACTTCTCGCGGAGTGAGGTTATACTTTTGGCACAGTGAAGCGGCCATACCAACGACTTCCCCCATCATACCGGTGGTTCGCATGACCCTCACCGTACCCAGCGCAACATGTGTACAGCTGATGTCCCTGCCCGCCATAAAAAGATTATCTATGTTTCTGGAATACAAACAACGATAAGGCACGGCATAAGGATAGATCCACCGGTGTATAGTCTGTGTTTTAAATTCATTTCCCGGGAAACGTTTTGCGTTCAGGGTATCGGCAAAGTGCAAATCAATACTCCAGGTTGTGGTGAAAGAAGCATCTTCATGCGCCACATTCTTGTCCAAATCATCCTGTGCCAGAATATAATCGCCCATTAAGCGTCGGGATTCGCGTTTTCCCGCTATATAAGCAACCCATGACAATGTCCGATTGGCATAAGCGGATTTCTTAAGATCATGGTTCTTCAGGTAACTCCAGTTGGAATAAACGACCAACAAGCCATAATCTCTTATGCGTTCAGCTTCCGTAATCTGATTACGATTCATACCGGTTTCCCAAGTCCATTCCCCTTTAAACACCCGCTCACAGTTTTCTGCACGAAAATCCACGCCATAAGAGAACTCCGGGAAAATGGTTTTCTTTTTCTCTTCGTTACTATACCACTGTATGGAAGCCCCCATGACTAAGGAGTCCGGTTGCAGAGGAGCCAGATTTTCCTGAAATTCATCTCGTGCCTCCCTTCCCATTCGCCAATCGGCTCCGGCCAGGTAACCAATAGTGCCATCTCCCGTACAATCACTGAATACAAGTGACTTAAGAACCGATTGTTCACCCGTACGCACATTTTGTATGGTGACGGATTGGATCCGTTTTCCCTTCATTGTAACCGAAATAGCCCGACAAGAAGAAAAGAGTGTAATATTCTTTTCCGAAGAGACGAATGAGATCTTTTTATCGTCTTCATAATTGGAAGCCGGCTGGGCATTTCCTCCACGCGACTGACCGAACTCCCTGATCATGCGGCCCAAGCCTTTGTTAGGTTCCATCTCTATCACACCTCCCAAATGAACACGTACATCCGCCGAATTATTTCCTCCCAAGATAGGACGATCATTGACAAGAGCAACTTTACAACCCAGCCTTGCAGCAGAAACAGCCGCACACATTCCGGCAATTCCCCCGCCCACAACAACCAGATCATAACTTCGTTCTCCACCCTTAAGAACAGGACATAGACGTTTTTTTATGTTTTTGAGGTCTTCTGTTGTCCATACCATAGGATTTTGATTTGAATCCGTCGTGAGATATATTGCATCACAACGCCCGTTGAAACCGGTAAGATCTTGCAATGCAAGAGTGGCTTTACCGTTTTTCAAAGTGACCTTACCGGCCAATTGCCACTGCCAGGAATTTCCCGTATCGCCCAAAGTATGAGTCAGACTCTTCCCGTTAATAGCGATTTTGAACTTTCCGGGACCTTTCTTTTCACTCCATGGAGACGTCCAGTTATAGGTTCTGGCGTATACATAGTAGATACCGCTTTGCTGCACTTGGATGTCAGTCGATGCATCGGAAACCGGTGTGCCCATACCATGAGCCATCAAGTATGGTGATCCCATCTGATCCATAAACTGCTGATCGAGTACCCATCCGCCCGATCGGTTAAAGCTTTCCGCTTCAATAAAAAGCTCTGAAGCTTCAACCAACAGGCTGCAGGCTACGGTCATACACAATATGATTATTTTTTTGACCATAGTAAATAACTTATTTAACTGTAATATCAGATAACTTAACCCATCCATCCGGAGTCTGATATTCATCACGAGCCGAAATGTAGATGCCAATGGCATTGTCTTTGGTGCTGTCGACAATGCCGACCGCCCAAGTATATTGCCCCGCTGAAACACCGGACAGTGCGAAGCCGCTGGTGTATGTTTTGGGAGAACCTTTAATCCATGTTGAAATATCGGGAGTGGAATCGACAAAAACATAAGCAGGCTTCTCCGTTGATTTATTCAATAATGCAAAAGCTACTTTATACTTATCTTTCCACTGCGGAATATTAGTAGGACAATATCCCCATCCCAAGTTTGACCAACGATGGGTTAAAGATACGTTAGCTCCGGAATTAGCTGCTACCGGAACAGACAATTTATCGGGATACAAGCGATAACCTCCTTCGGCAATAAAGTCCTTAACCAAATTGAATGCCGAGTTAAACCATGAATGCGTTTCCCCTACATTAACATTGGAATTGAAGCGAAGGTCCATCATATTGACGTTGGCACCTTTTCCTTCGTTATACTCTCCGTGACGAACTTCAGTGTAATTGCTATAACCGTCGCCGTTAATTGAATTACCGTGGGATGCTTCGACCCAACCGCCTTCCATGATTATGGGACGGCGGTAGCGATAAGTTGCAGCAATACCTCTTTCCCAAGTAGTATAATAGGATTTCATGCCAAAGGCATCATGGCGTAAGCAAAATCCTTTATTTACCGCCCGATTGATAAAATCTGCGGCTACATCGGTATTAGTGGTTGAAAATGAGTTTTTAGATAGAAGACAGCGATGGTAGTTGATCACAATAGGGACTTTTGTAAACAACTTGGACATTAAGTCGGTAATCCACTCAAATACAGCTTCTTTGGGAGTTTCATCACCTGTGGAATAGATCAACGAATGAGTTTCTCCCCAGAGTCCCAAACCGAATCCACTCACAAATTGAGTCTTATCGGGGTCATTATATTCAGCAGCGAAATCGGTCAGGAACTTTGAATACTTTGCCTGAAACACAGGATCGTCGGGATAAGGCGACCATACTTGAACACTACCCGTGGTAGACGTATAACCCTTTGCACCGGCATCTTTTACGTAAGCCGGGGTAAAGTTATAATGCTTGTCGCGACTATCGACCACAAAGGTAAAAGCAAGTTTCAGGTTTCGTGCCTTAGCTCCTTCCACCAACATACGGAAACGTTGTGCTGGTTTTGTGTTCACCCCATCTTGCCAGATGTAAACACCTTCTTCAGGATTGAAATCGCCCCAAGCTCCACGAATGTATAGGGTATTACCATAATCCGATACTTTAACCTTTCCTTCAGACGAATCGAAATTGTCATATAGACTCCAGAAATTATCCATCATTCCATCACCGATACCCGAATAGATAACCCATCCTTGCATAGGGTTGCGTTGAAGTTTATAACGTTCGGGCTTGATATTTACAATCTGATTCCCTTTAATGTCCCAGTTATAGCTATTCACTGAGGCTTCATTTTCATCGGAGCATGATGTTCCGATGAAAAGTATGAAAGCCAGTAATGAAGCTAAACGTATTGCTAATTTATTTTTCAATATCTTATCCATATTATTATTCATGCTTAGATGCCATACTATTTTTTATCAAAAGTAACGGTGAGCTTATTAATATCCACCACCACATAATTACATCCATCCGGTATAATGAAATAAGCGTAGCGGTTATCGGATTGTCCCGCTTTCAGTCCTTCTGATTTACCAATGACAGCATTGACATAACCGTTGTATTCATTTCGCTTGGCGTCGGCAGTCGACCCGAAAGCATATACATTGTTATTCTTATTATCCGTGGTAAATTTCACTGAGCCCACTACGGAATTGCCGCGTTCATCTTTAGCGGAACCACGTGGAAGTGCACTACCTTTGTATACAAATACGCAGGGATTAGCCACGCTCTGAATCAAATTATACTTCGATTCATAACCGGTAAAGGATCCGGCATCGTATGCAAAGCCATTGAAGGTTCCATACATATACAATACATTTACATCTTGCTTGTATGGGTTGATGCCCAAAGTGGTATTGTTCCATGATACGTTCTGGGGTTTGAGGTCTGTGGCTGCCGAGTAAATGGCAATGGTCTTGTTCTCTTTATCCAGCACAATCCGGTAATCTCCTTCTGACGGTATCGTCCAATGGCGGGTATTGACGTTTGTGGTATTAGTCTGGGCAAAGGTGGCGATTATGCCATCTTCAATATCATGACTGTTAGCCACTTGAGGAACAATTGATATCTGCTGTTCGCCCTCAAAAGTTAAGGGAACATACAAACTTCCACCTTTAAGATGACCACGCCATGCATAAATATTATCATTTTCCAACGTCTTACCTAATTCTATCTGCCCTGTACCTACAGCGGTACCTGCCAGGAAGAGTTGATCGGCTTCGACGACTGCACCGGCAGCAATGATCTTAACGGTGTGCTTAGTCAGATTCACGGAAACACGATAGGTATTATCTTCTGTGATCTTCCAGGACTTCGCCTCGGAACGATCTGTGATTATAGCCGGCATTTCACTCAAAGTAGTGGCTTCATCAACCTTCTCCGGACCAATAGCATTATGCTCATCGGCATTGGTAACCGGAAAGTTCAGACTACCGGCAACCAGTGGACCTTCGTATGTGTAAATTTTATTAGCAACATCCGTACAAGTCAGTTCAACATCCGATGACCCTACAGCAGTGCCTCCCATATACAAATGATCAGCTGCAAACTGCTTAGGTCCGTAGGTCTTAAAATGTAATGTAGCCGTCGCAATATCAGGTACGATCAAGCGAGGTCCTTCAAATGAAGCTGTAATTGTAAAAAGGACTTCTCCTACGGTACTGGTAGTCAACCCGAAATGGTTCACTAGAATATCTTGCATCTCTTTATTGGTATATGATCTTAAGAAATGGCTTTCGTCTTCATATTCCTCAATATCATCGGCTTTACTCCCAATGAGTTGTATCTTATACTTATAAGTTGTAATATATTCATTACCGAAATCATGTGCCGGTGACCAGCTCAGAGTGAAAGCCGTTTGATCGGCTTTACTCTCATCCAATTTAATATATTCACCGGAAGGCTCGAGTTGAATTTCGGAGTGATTCCGGGAGAAAAGATTGTCTATCTCAGTGGTGCAGGACGTAAACAAAAGGGTAAGAATTGCCGTGAACGTCAGACCAAAGTTTTTATATATTTTATATGCTTTCATAAAAAAATATTTTTCGCATTATTAATGAATTTAGCGACTGATTAATATCCGGTATTATTGGTCAGATTGGGACATAATTCCATATCGTGGGTAGGAATAGGCCAGAGATATTCTCTATCGGGAAAAATCCGTTTAGCTCCGGTATCACATAATCCGGCACTAAAGAGAGCAGAGAAATCGGGTAAACCATCTTCATCAATCTGAGGGGTCATTCCCCAGAACCAAAGGCCTTTATTCACTATATTATTCAGCAATTTAGCGGGATCCAGCAACATTACGTAGTTGCTTCCGTTCAAAGCTTTGGAGGCCAATTTCCAACGCATCAAGTCCTGCAAGCGCTGGTTTTCCATGGCAAATTCCATACGGCGTTCCATACGAACGGCTTTGCGCAACTCTACCTGAGTTCCGGTCTTGACGACCGGATATGAATCTGTTTGGCTTACATTTACGCCATAAGCACGGGCACGAACCTGATTTATGGCATTCAGCACAGTATCATCAATCTTGTTTTGCTCAATCATAGCTTCTGCATAGATGAGGAGTACGTCGGCATAACGCATGATAATATAATCTTGCTCAACTTTAAGACCGTTATCCAACCATGAGTCATCTATACCTTTCTTCCAAAGAAGACCTGTATAAGAGCTATATTGGTTTACGATGCGGGTATCCTGATTTGCCTGTGTTTTGCCGGTAGTATAATTCATAACGGTCTTGGCAGCGGGACTGGGATCGTAATCGAAACCACAATGTTTTGTATTGAATTCGACTAAAGTCATCGCACAACGCGGATCACGATTCTTAAACGGGTTGTGGGGGTCGAATAAAGGCGACTCATCAATAGGCAAACCATCGGTACAAAGATAAGAAGCAAACAAATCCCAAGATGGATTATAGGAACCGTACCCACCGGCATTACGCGGTAAGGCATTCTTCACAATCCATGAATCCAATATTACATCATTTACGATGGAACGGGGAATAATGAAGATTTTTTCACTATTCACTTTGGTACTCTGTTTGAAAAGTTTAGCATAATCCGGTTCCAAAGAATAGGTGCCTAAATCCATACAAGCTTTGGCAGCTTCTGCTGCCACCTTATAATCGCCTATGTACAATGCAAAGCGTGCTTTCATAGCTAAGGCTGCGCCTTTAGTGGCATGAATCGCCTCACTAACACCATAGGTCACAGGCAGGCCTTCTATCGCTTTATCAAAATCGGCATAGACAAGAGGGATGAGATCGGCTTTAGGCATGCGCCCCTGTTGCTCCGCTTCGGTTATGGTTTCGGTATGATCCATATAAGGGACATCTCCATAGAAAAAGATGAGATCGGCATATTTGCACGCCCGTGCAAAGTAGGCTTCTCCGGCAAATCTATTGTATTCCGTCTCTGTTACTTTTCCCTGGGCTTTATGAATATTCTCCAACATTGTGTTGGCACGTGCAATGAGTTTATAGCTCTGTTGCCAAAGTGCATAAACTTCGTATTGTTGTCCGTTTAATGTTCCATCCAAAACCGTTCCATTGCTTCCTGAATTACGGTTTACCAAACGGTAAGTGGTGTTATCCGACCACTGCTCGGATGAGCTCAAAGGCTCCTGCCAATAACCGAGAATATAAAATTCGTTCGCAGCCATAGTCAATTCCGTTTCGGATGTATACCAAGAGTCAGTATTTCCCTCCGATTTCGGCACAATATCCATGCTCTCACAAGCTGTCAGAGCCAGACAAAATCCTGCTAATAATATTTTTGCTTTCATAGTATATCATTTTAAAAGTTAACTTGTACACCTACAAGTAATGAAGTTGTGATAGGATAAGAGGATGAATCCATTTCAGGATCCCACCCCTTGGGGAAATTACTCAGACAGAACAAGTCGGAACCGCTGACATATAAACGAATACGGTCAATTCCGGCGGCATTGGTCAACGACTTGGGTAAGGTATACCCCAATGTAATATTCTTAAGACGAAAATAGGAACCTTCGAACATCCAGAAATTTGATGTAGCATAGTTGTTACCCTTGGATATATTGGTCAAACGAGGATAAACGGCGTTTTTGTTTTCTTCAGCAGTATTGAACGGGCTCCAATATTTTCCTTCCAAAATGGCCGGAATATTACCGTAATTATCGCGCAAAGGTTGTACCATGGAAGTGGACATGTAAGAATTTTGTTTGCCAATACCTTGGAATGCAACATTTAAGTCAATTCCTTTATATGAAGCAGCTATCGTTCCGCCATATTGATAGCGTGGAAGAGAATTACCAAGCGGTACCCGGTCGTATTCCGGAGAGATTTTTCCGTCGGGAACACCATTAGGGCCACTGATATCACGATATTTCACATCACCGACAGTAACGGTTGTACTGGTACGGGCGGAGTTGTTTACTTCTTCTTGCGTTTGATAGATACCATCGGAAACGTAACCGTAATATTCATTGAACAGTACTCCGGCGCGTTTGATTTTGCCACCACTGATAATATCCGCATTATTCAAATAATCAATTTTGGAAAGGAAATCGGAGAAGTTTAAACCGATATCATATCTGAATTGCCCAATTTGATCATGCCAGCCCATTTCCATATCAAATCCATGAGTCGACATCTTACCTGCATTGGTATTCGGATTGTTGTATCCCATAGAATAAGGAATTTCGATAGCTAGCAACATATCTGTTGTTTTCTTCTTGTAGTAATCGAAATGAAACTGCAGACGATTGTTGAAGAAATTAGCATCCAATCCGACATCTGTGCTGGTTGTTGTTTCCCATGTGATGTCTTCAACAGCCAAAACAGCAGGACGGGCGGTCTTATCGGAGACAACCGAACCGTCTGCCATATAAAAGTAGGAGTTTCCAAATGACATCAGAGAGATATAAGGAAAGTAGTTACTACCTATACGTTCGTTACCCAACCTACCCCAAGAAGCGCGTAATTTTAAGAATGACAACCAAGGTAAGTTTATTTTTTTCATAAAAGGTTCTTCGGAAACAACCCATCCTGCGGAAAATGAAGGAAAGGTACCCCAACGGTAGTTCTTTGCAAAACGGGAGCTTGCATCATGGCGTACATTGGCTTGGAAAAGATAACGATCAAGATAAGAATAGATGACACGACCGAAAAAAGAGTTGGATGTATATTCCGAGCCTGTGCCGCTATTATCCTTAAAATCTTCGGGACCAATATTTAAATAAGGATAGTTAGTCAACTCATATTGATCGCGGGAAGCAGTGAGATTCTCAGTTTTCATGTAATAATTTTCAAAACCGGCCATCAGCGTCAGGTCATGTTTTCCAAAACTCCGCATATAATTGGCTAACAACTGACTGGTTACATGCCAGTCGTCATTACGGCTTTCGGACAGTTTATTAGTGGACCAGAGCGTACCTGAATCGAAGTACCCTCCCATTACATCGGGATTATCCGCTAAAGTGTAACCACAAGCCATCTGAAAAGTTTTACCTTTCTGGTAATTGATAAATGGGGAGATAACCGCAGAAAGATTTAATCCTTTTATGGGTTTATAGGTCAAAGACCCTTTACCGGCAGCCTGCGTGCTGTGAGCAACCGTGCTACCACCATTGATTAAAAGACCGTAAGGATTGGAACCGCTCTTACCGGATGCTAAACGCCCATCATCCCACAAGGCCGGATAAACAGCAGGCATTTTACGCATACTATCGAATGGGTCGTATATTTTATTTTGATTTTTAGCATGACGAATATTTATATCCAAAGAGGCACTCAACTTGGGATTGATGGTAAAGTCATTGTTTGAGCGGAACATGTAACGTTGATAACGACGTCCGTCATATAAACCGCCAACTTCATCATAAGACAGAGTTGCTACCGATTTTACCGATTTATTTCCACCGGAGACAGAGAGCGTATGTGTCATGCGAGGTGCACTCGATTTCAGTATAAGTTTTTGCCAATCTGTTACAGGATAATTATTAGGGTCTGTCGCGTTATACTTTACCCAATTCTTAACCTGGTCTGCCGTGTAGACCTGAAAGAATCCACCGGATGAGTTATCATTATATTGAAGTTCGTTGCTCATTTCCAAATAACGGGTCACCCCCACCATGCTTGGCTGCATAGTGGGAATTTCCCAGCCGAATTCCGCATTGTATTTCAAATCAATCTTACCACTGTCATTTCCACGTTTTGTCGTTACCAAAATAACGCCTGCAGCAGCCTTTGATCCGTAAATACTGGCGGCGGCGGCATCTTTCAATACGGAGATACTCTCTACGTCATTCGTGTTAACATAGTCCAACGAGCTTTCCACCCCGTCAATAATAACAAGGGGACTGGATTCGCCCATGGTAGTGATACCTCGTACACGAATGCTACTGGCACCAGTCCCCGGAGCAGAGCTGTTTCGGGTAACCATTACACCTGAAAGAGAACCCTGAAGAGCATTGGATAACATCGTACTGTGTTTATTAACGAGTTCCTCTCCTTTTACTGCTGCCACGGCTCCCGTTAAATCTTTTTTCTTCACCGTGCCATAACCAATTACCACGACTTCGTTCAAAGTCTTGCTATTCTCCTGCATGGCAATGAGGTACTTATCCTTATCATTAACCTTCACGGTTTGATCCGAATAACCTATATAACTGATAAGAAGTTCGGACCCCATGGATGCATTGAGTTGAAATTGACCTTCCATATCGGTAATAGTGCCTATGTTAGTACCTTTCAACCGGATGCTTACCCCAATCATAGGCTCATTGTTTTCGTCGGTAACAATGCCACTGATTTTATTCTGACTGTTTTTCTCAACCCGCTCCGTAGTGAAAACCTTATCATTAATGAAAATTGATACCTGACGGGCGGAAATCTGGTATCTGAACCCAGCTTGTTTACAGACTTCGGCTAAAATAACGTCAACCGGTTTACCTTTCATATTAATGGAAACCTTCTCATTCAGTCGATTTCTTACTTGTTGATCATACACAAATACATACTTACTGTGTTTCTCAATATAGTCAAAAACCTGCTTCACCGTTGAATCTTCGGCTTTTAGGATGTATCCCCCACTCACTTCTGTCAACGGCACTGACGCATTTGCCATATTAGCTGGCACCGCCATCAGTCCGGTAAGACAGAGCATTTTTGCACAAGTAAAGGCTTTTCTTGCGAATGCAGTTCGATTCATAATAGTAAATTTAATGTTAGTATATAAGATTATTTAATTCTCAACATTCCTACTTTCAACCAGCCGGATTGCTGCTGTTGCTTGGATACAGCCATTTCCAAACCGGGTTCATTCTTCTTCGTGGTATCCACTAAACCAATCAACCAGGTATAAGTGCCTTTTTCCAGTCCTTTTAAATTAATTATCGTAGAGTATTTTCCATCGTGACCAATTACCCAGGTAGAAAGATCGGAATCTTCGGCAAGCGCTTTTTTTACCACTTTCCCCTTTTTATCCATCAATGCTATGCAAGCTTTGTATTTTTGATTCCACTGAGGTATATTGGTAGGACAGTATCCAAACCCTAAATTGCGCCACCGATGATGAATGGTAATCTTCTGCCCGCTTTTAGCTGTTTCAGCAATAATAATTTCTGTGGGATATAGACGATAGCCCCCCCTTTTAATAAAATCCCGGACTAGATCGAAAGAGGTACCAAACCAAGAACGTATTTCATCGTTTGTACGAAAGTCCATCATATTAACGTGGGCATTTTTGCTCTCTATATATTCTCCCCTTCGTACGTCACCCGAATGATTCTGACGGTATTCACCGCAAGGGTCAATCCAATATCGATGCTGTCCTCCGGTAATCCATCCTCCTTCCATAATGATAGGACGACGGAATCGCCATTCTTTGGCAAAATTCTTTTCCCAATCCTGATAATAACCGGTCATGCCAAAAGCATCATGACGAATACTATATCCTTTTGCAATGGCACTCTCGAGTAACTTTTTGCTATCAGGGTGAGGTTCCGCCCAACTTATAGTGTCGCCTACCAGTCTGTGATAGTTGATCAAAAGCGGTACGTGTTTAAATAAACGAGCATAAGCATCTGTTATCCAATCAAACACTTTTGTCTTATTACTATAATCCCGGTATTTCACACCATGAGCTTCCCCCCATTTTCCCAAACCATAAGCATCTATGAAATCCACTTTATCAGGATCATCGAATGCAGAGGCAAAAGCTTTAAGAAACTTTTCATACTTCTGTTGGAAAACAGCATCATCGGGATAAGGGGACCACACTTTAGGATTATCAGGATCTTGAAAACCTTTTGCACCGGCTTCTTTAACATAAAGTGGAGTGTTCTGCCCTTGATCGCGGCTGTCTACATTGATGCGAAAAGCTAATCGCATATTACGTTTCCTTACGCTGGCAAATAGTTTACTGATACGAGACTGAGGATCATTCCAAACATATTTTCCTTCTTCTGGTTCCAACATATTCCAGTTGGTACGGATATAGCAAGTACCGGCGAAATCAGAAACACGTACGGTGGATCCCCCCCCATTTATGGGCATGGAATCGTAACCTTGTTTCTCCCAAAAGCCTTCGTCCCAGGTTCTTCCAAGATATATCACCCATCCGTTAAGCGGATTTTTCAAAACGGATACCGTATCAGGACTGATTTGAATTTTCACGGATTGGGATTGCATAATACCCGAAACATTCACAAAAAGAATGAGGGCAACAAATCGTAAAAAAGTGTGTGTTTGCATCTTAAAATAGTATTAAAAAGGGTATAAAATCCTCTTCCCAAAAAGAGAATAATGATGTTTTAAGAAAAAGTGAAAGTTGATTATTTCCGGACTAAGCGAATGGAATTACCATTTATAATCATTCTTGCGCCAGTCATTTCTTTAATGTTTGAAAGTACTTTTGTTACAGAGTCTTCTAATACCAGCTTTCCATAAAGCTTATTGGACGATATCTTATTTTCGCATTCAATATTTACCCCATAATAATTAGTGAGCTTCTTGACTACAGATTGGATACACTCTCCATCTAAATTTATCATCCCGTCCATCCAGCAAGTATACTCATCGGTGTTCACTTTCTTTTTCTGTGTGAACCCTCCGTCTCTTATATCAACCAGTTCTTTTGGCTTCATCCGTACACGATCATGATTAGCTGTATTTAATTCTATAGATCCTTGTACTAAAACCACATGTGATTCGGCGTTATCATAATTGGATACATTGAATTTCGTTCCCAAGACTTTTACACTGAAATTGTCTGAGTTGACAACAAAAGGATGTTCGGCATCGTGTGCGACATCAAAATAAGCTTCTCCTTTTACATATATTTCACGGGTGGAACCCTTGAACGTTTTGGGATATTTGACTATGGTACGGGAATTGGCCACAATCTTGGTGCCGTCGGTCAATAAAAGGGTGGTCTTCTCACCCATCGGTACGACCAACTCTTCTTGATCAATACTGCTCCCGGAATTAAATAGAGCTGTTAAGTCAATTCCCCAATAATTTTTATCTGCCAAGCTGAATTTTATCCCCATCACAAGCATAAAGCAGGCTGCTACGGAAATAGAAAGAACGAACATACGACGGTTCTTACGGCGTTTTTCTTCTTTACGGATTTTTTGGAATGCTTTTTGTTTTATTGATGATATATCCACATTCATCGGGGTGCTATTATCTATAAAGGATTTCAATTTGAGGTCCTCCACCGATTTTTCATATTTATAATCTTTGATATCTTTATTCATACCCATTGCTTTCTAATTAATAAGACGCAGGAAAGAAAATTATATATAGGTATCATATCTTATTTTTTCCTTATGCCAATTTTTTCTTCAAAACACTCATCGCAAAACTTATATGATAATTTACCGTTGCCAGTGAAATTTGCAACATATTGGCAATCTCGGTATAGGGAATCTTTTCTATTTTAGCCAAAAAAAAGACATGCTTACATTTTGGAGGTAAACTCTCAATGGCTGTATTCAATTCTTCTATCTCTTCACTTGAAATGAGATCATCCATGGGACTTTCCATGACCGGAAATGAAAAGTTTTCGAGATCCTCAAACGACATATCTTTATTGTGTTTCATTTCTTTGCGCAAATAGGAAATAGATTTTCGATAAACCACTGTGTTCAGCCAACCTGTAATATTTACTATTTCAATAAGGGTTTTGCGTAATTTCCAAGCTTCAAGAAAGACATCACTTACCACCTCTTCTGACATCTCATTATTGCTGAGGATACCAAAAGCATAGTAATAGAGACTCTTCGAGTGACGGTTCATGAAACTATTAAATGCAAGTTCGTCACCTTTGGATATCAACAAAAGTTCCCTTTCCTGGTCTTCCATTATTAGATTATTTTGATTGTTAACACCAGTCTTAAAGTCCAATCTCTCGATTCAACTTTATACAACTACTATTGATGACGCACAAAATTGAATAATATATAGGTGCTTGAATAAAAAAAAATCATAAACTAAATATATTTATATTTTTAAGATGTCCATGTGTTATGAATAAAATCTCATCATCATAAATTAGAAAGCTACTTATGGGAAGAGAATGCAACCCTTAAATTGGCAGGGAGATCTTTCAGCTGATGACTCAAAGAATCAAACCAAACGGAAGCCATCTGCTCAGCACCTAAATCATTGGGATGAACATGATCTTGTATGGTCATCGTCTGCCAATCGAAATTTTTATACTGGTCGACCAAAACAACTTGTTTTAGATGCATTGAAGCCACCATGACTTCGATCTCCCTATTTAATTCCGGGATATAGGAATATTTAGGAAGTTTTCCACTGGGTATGGCTTTTGCCAATAAGATGTGAACTTCCGGATTAATAGCTATGAGCTTATGAATAATAGATCGGTACGCCCTTATCATTCCAAGGACGGGCTTCTCTTCGACAGAATGATTATGCCCTGCGTGAATCAATACAAAGTCGGAAGGATATTTATGATATATACTGTCCGTAATAGAATCAAGAAACTCAACGCTTTTTCCGCTGAATCCGCAATGAGCTAAATTTCCGATAGGACATATAGATTCTCTTGGCCCAATAAAATGAAAATCATAGCCGGCTGAAGAAAGTTTATGCCATAGAGGATAAAGGTAGGAAGAAAAGTTACTCCCACCCTCAGTGATAGAATCACCTAACCCCATCAGTGTATAACGAGGCTGCTTTTCTTGTCCCAACATACTTGTTACAGGTAAAAAGGAAAACAAGATCAACATACCGATAAATAGCTTATTCTTTATCATTATTTGCCTTAAGTATTTAGATATATTCTATAAGACGCTAAAAAGGGAAAAAACAATAGGTCATTATTTCCAAGAATCTAATGTTTAATTTGAAACTCAGTATTTATTATAAAATACTCATATCCAGTGATGCCCGAAGCTTTATATGAGGGCTAACGTAACCAATTCCATAAAAAAGTTTGTAGCACGAATGTATCATTTGCTTTTTTGAAACACAAATCTAGAGTAAAAATCATCCTCGAACAAGTTTTGCTATGGAAATCACGAAGAGAATATAGCCTTTAAACATATATATTATAGCTATATGATACCAATAAGTTTCTACTTTGACTAAAAAAGCGCTCTGAAAGGACAGATAAAGCTTAATTTACATTCAATTGATTAAAATCACAGTTTTCCGCCAACAAAGAGCAGTTGAACATTGTTGTTTTCGTGATATTCAGTGGTTATAATTAAGATTATTTACAAAGAGATTTCACGGAAATGAAGACTAAATTATTGATTTTTATAGGAATTCTTTTGAGTTCCATAAGCGTTTTTGGGCAGGCTAAAAGTCTGGATGATGCGGAGATACAAGCAAAAAATGAGCATAAACTGATCTTGCTGAAGTTCTCCGGTTCCGATTGGTGTATCCCTTGTATCCAGTTGAGTAAGACGATTTTTGAGGACAGCACCTTTCAGGATTTCGCACATCAAAAGCTTGTGATTCTCCTTGCGGACTTTCCGCGTCAGAAGAAACATCAGTTGTCTCAAGCCGAACAGGAAGCGAACGATAAGCTGGCGGAGGTGTATAATCCGCAGGGTGAGTTCCCACAAATGGTGTTGCTGGATGCTCAGGGTAAGGTACTTTATCAATGGCACGGCTACGATAAAAAACTTACCGTAAAAGATTATATTGCTGATATCAACCGCTACGTAAAGGATTTGTAAGCATGTCTGTAGCGAAGGTACAAACCAAACTGATGGGAAACATGTTCGACTTTGCCGTGGTCTGCGACAAGGAGGAAACGGGCAAAGCTCAAATACAGAAAGGTATAGATGAGATTAAACGTATTGAACAGCTTTTCACCACTTTCAGCGATACGAGTCTGACTAATCAAGTCAACCGGATGGCCGGGGTGAAACCGGTTAAGGTGACGGAGGAGTTTTTTGATCTGGTGGCACGGGCACAGAAGATTTCGGAGCTGACCCATGGCTATTTCGACTTGTCGTACGGGTCGGTGGACCTGAATTTCTGGAACTTCAACCGAACCATGGAGAAACTGCCCGATCGACACGAGGCAAAGAAGTCCGTCGCGTTGGTGAATTACCGCAACATTGTGCTAGATGCGACTGAGAAGACGGTCTTTTTGCGTAAGAAAGGAATGCGTATAGGCTTTGGAGGTATCGGGAAAGGTTATTCCGCCGATCGTGCCAAACTAATAATGAGGGAAGCCGGAGTGGAAAACGGGATTGTGAATGCTTCAGGCGACCTGAATGCGTGGGGTTATCAGGAAGATGGTGCTCCGTGGACTATCGGCATTGCAAATCCGAACCTGAGCAATACCTACTTTTCGACTCTGAATATTACCAATAAATCGGTGGCAACTTCGGGTAACTACGAAAAATTTGTCATCATCGACAATCAGCTTTACTCCCACACTATCAATCCGCGGACGGGCTATCCTGTCCGAGGCATTAAGAGTGTGACCGTAATAACAGCCAATGCCGAACTTGCTGACGCTATGGCAACTCCCATTTCCATCATGGGAGTAAATGAAGGTCTCGATTTTATTAATCAAATCAACGGCATTGAGTGCATTCTGGTGGATGATGCAAACAAGCTTTATGTATCCCAAAACATTAAATTAATTGCATGATGAAGTACTTGTATTTTGTATTATGGGTGAGTATGACTTTCCTGATGATGTGCTCCTGTTCAAGCGTGAAGCCTTATCAGAAAGCAAAGCTCAATGATGCGGAAATGGCATTGGCGCCACGTGGCATTGAAAAGTTTCAGAATAATTTTCTGATGTATCGCGAGGGTGCAACGGGAGGTAACGGTGGTCGTACAGGTGGCGGCTGCGGTTGTAACTAATCATTGAAGCAAGATGAAAAAAGTGGTGTTAACAGTGGCCACCGTTCTATTGATGTTGAGCGGGGCAAAGGCTCAGACGGACAGTACCAAGTACCGGAAGCTGAAGGTGGATGAGATCAACTTCGTATCGAGTTACTACAGTCAGACGGGCGACCATTCGGCGGTGACCGGTGGCATGGGGACTGAAAAACTGACGGATTTCGGCAACAGCATCGATCTGCACCTGATCCGTTATGATAAGCGTCTGAACAAGCACAGTCTGTCTTTTGAGCTTGGTATTGACACGTACAGTTCGGCTTCGTCGGATAATATCGACAAGGTGAAGAATCCGGCTTCGGGCAATATGCATATCACATCGGCTTCACGAAGTGATGCACGATTCTCTCCGGCAGCCAGTTACTTGTTTGAGAATGTGGAAAAGAAGTATTCGTTGGGTGGCGGGTTGTCGTTCTCACAAGAGTTCGATTACACTTCTCTGGGTGGAAACGTATTATATGCCAAGTTGCTCAATCAGGGCAATACGGAGTTGTCCGCCAAGGCTTCGGTATTTCTGGATCACTGGAAGATTATTCTGCCCGTGGAACTTAGGGATCAGGAGAACAACGGCTTCAAATATAAGCAGGGAGATAGTGCTCCACGTAATTCGTACAACCTTGCACTGAGTTGGAGTCAGGTGATAAACAAAGAACTGCAAATGGCTTTGCTGGCGGATATCGGTTACCAGACCGGTCAGTTGGGTACGGCTTATCAGCGGGTTTACTTTAAAGACGGCGATGCCAATGCGGATAATGACCCGGTATTCTCCGAGAAGATGCCTGATCACCGGTTCAAATTGCCTGTAGGGTTGCGACTGAACTACTTCATGTCCGATCACTTCATTCTGCGTAGCTTCTACCGTTATTATCACGACAGTTGGGGACTCAATGCGCATACGGTGGAATTGGAACTGCCTTATAAGGTGACTCCGTTTTTATCCATTGCACCGTTCTACCGCTTCTACTCGCAAAACGGAGTGAAATATTTCAAGCCGTATGGCGAGCATCTGCTGACGGACGAATATTATACGAGCGACTATGATCTGTCGAAGTTCAACAGTAACATGTTCGGGGTGAACTTCCGTCTGGTGTCCGGCACAGGTGTATTGGGTATCAAGCCGTTGAATACGCTGGAGTTGCGGTATAATTATTACGATCGGAACGACGGGCTGAAATCACATCTAGTGACTTTGGCGTTGAAGTTTAAATAAACTAATTAATAACTTACGACTAAAAAATATAAAGCTTATTTTGTAGCTGTAAGCAATGCTAAAAAGAATGGGATTGTTCTCTATTTGAATGGTCCCATTCTTCGTATTAAGCGAAATGTTGATTAGAAGCTGAAGTCACAACCACAAACGCTCATTTGTCCTTGAATAATAGTTTTCCATTGTCCGTTCCATTTTCCTCCGTATGATGCGCAGATTGCATCACATTTCAGTTTTGCGTCATCGTTGTTCCAGATAGGCCCCGACAGGAACATCAAGAGTGAATTTTACAGGACCGTTAGCCGGATAAGGCAACTCACATTCTACTACACTCATCTCACTTTCAAGAACCGTTTTCCATACACCGGTAAACTTACCACCATGTGCAGCACAAATAAAAGGCGCTTTCTTCTTTGCGTCTTCGTCACTCCCAAGAGGACCTGCAGGCAACAAAATTTTAAAAGTTTCCATGATAATAGAATAAAAAGATTATTGCGACACTATTATTGCAACTACAAAAATAAGTATATAAAAATAAACATAACGTCCTAAATATAAAAATGTTATTTATGTTTTAAGACAAATTATTTCTTTTATAATTCTTTTACTAAATCGAAAAAATGAAGGAAACAGTAATCTTTTTTAGCAGGATGGCTTTTCATAGGTTATGCACAAGCCCCGCAGTTAATGCTCGATAAAAGCATTTCTGCGGGGCTTTAAAAAAGAGGAACCTCTCTCTCTTTTAATTATTCGGTTTACTACGATCTTTCTTACTTGCTAACAGAGTAGCTTACTCCTTAGATTGGGGTGCATCAGATTCTACGATATTCTCACCAGTATTAGCTCTATCATAATTTGTTTCACTAACAGCTCTCTTCTTACCTCTTTTTAATACGCTCTGCTGGTTTCGGCAGTTTTTCTTTCTGAATTCATTGGGTGTCATTCCGGTGACATTGGCAAACTGACGGAAAAAGCTGCTCTTGTTGAGTATACCCACCAACTCGCCAACGTAGCTTACAGCATAATCGGGATGGGTATCGAGCAATAATTCGGCTTCTTCAATGCGCAGACGGCTGATCCAATTACGAAAGTTCTGACCGGTGGCGGCGTTGATATAATTGGAAAGATAAGTTTGATTGGTATTAAGTTCGGCAGCAAGCGTACGCAAAGTTATATCTGGTCTCACAAATCCTTTGGCTAAAATCCATTTTTCAAGAGCTGGGATAAAGGCTTCCGTGCCGCATAACACAGGATTGGCAGCTTCAGTTTCTTCCTCCGACACGGCCAAGCCATACTGGCTATAGACTGTGAAATAGTTGAGGATTTTAGCAGCAAAGTAAATGTAAAACAGCGTATATAAACAAGTGTAAATTAAATAGAGATAGGGCGAGCACAATAAAACCAAAAATGAAGTAAACCCTATGCACAAAACTCCCCAATAGGAACGACGTATCCAGTTAATATGGGATGGTTCATCGCCTGCAAAATAGTTATTGAGCTTGTTGTGGAAATACTTATCTTCGTGAACAAGTCTATAGCTATAATAGATAAGCTGAATAGCGTATGCACCTAGGCAGATGGCAGAAAAGATTTCGAAGAAGAGTAACGGAAAAATGAACCGGGACAGGCATATTAGAACCGAAAAGAACGTAATAGCCCCCATCTGTCCCCAAAACTCCCGACGACTGACGGGACTGCTACTGATGAGTGCCATAAGTGCACCGTAAAATAAAAATGCCTGGATTGAAGTTATTATTAATGTAAGTGCGAAACGGATACCCGTAATATCCGAACAAATACCGAAAAATAATTCCGCGAGATGGGTGATTACAATGAGAAAGTATGCCAAAGCAAGATAGTTTCTTGAAAGACGACATTTATTCCCATATTTGTCGGTGGATATGGGGGCTCTCCACAGCGTAAACCCCGCTGTTCCTACAGCCGACAAAGATAAAAGTGCCACAACGAAATAGAGATGGTCCATTTTTAGTTTCTTTGACGGACAAAGGTATA
>JADHED010000414.1_pt1 | contig 52567 bp, 35 predicted proteins | sample 8952041 | NCBI WGS metagenome assembly JADHED01 (sample SAMN16124423, study PRJNA663239) | bioreactor sludge metagenome | isolation source: sludge (control) | place: India:Bengaluru | collected 2018-09-08 | reverse complement strand
GGGCATAGCCCCACCCCCACATTCGGACGGGTGGGGCATAGCCCCACCCCCACATCAAGATGTCAGAGGCCGAAGTGGCCCCACGGCCCGTCGCCGTCGGGCCCTTCCTCCACGACCAGCCACGACGTGAACGCGCCGCCGCTCGCGTCGCGGAACGTCGTGTCGGCCGGGTCCGGGTCCTCCGCGGTCACGTCGGCGAACGCCGACGCGTGCGCCGGGTCGGCCGAACGCAGCACCTGGTAGCGGAGCGCCAGCGGGTCGTTCCGGAAGGTCAGGACGGTGGCCGCGCCGTCGCGCGTCATCCCGGTGATGATCCCCTCGCCCGGGATGCCGCAGGCGTGCGTGTCGCACGCGTCGCCCGCGGTGGTGACGGTCAGGTCGTCCACCCACCACCCGGTCACGGCCCAGGTGTTGTCGCACGCGTAGCGGAAGCGGAACTTCACCGCCTGCCCCGCCCACGGCGCGAGGTTGACCACGGTGTGCTTCCAGTCGGCGTACTTCCCGGTCCAGGCCTGCCGCCCGGCGAGCGGCCCGGCGGTGATCGCCTGGTCGTAGCCGCCCGACGTGATCTGCGGGGCGAGATCCGTCCAGGAGCCGCCGCCGTTCGTGCTGATCTCGAGGACGGCGCCGTCGCGCGTGGCCTGGGAGCTCATGAAGTGCCAGAAGTCGAGCGCCGGCGCGTTCGGCCCGAGCGTGTAGACCGGCGTCACGAGGTAGTCGTCCTTGGTCGTCGCCGTGTTCGACACGAACCACGCGTACGTCCCCGAGGGCGTGTGGTTCTTCGACGTGACGACGGACCAGTCGTCGTTGCCCTGCAGCGCGGAGTGCGTCCAGCCGGCGGGCTCCGCGCCCGCGTGCTCGAGGGTCTCCGCGGTCGGCACGTCGCCCGTGTCGATCTCGAGCCGCTCGGCGAAGCCGTCGGTCCACTCCCCTTCCGCGGACGCCAGGCGCACGGTGAAGGGCGCCTCGGCCATGCAGGCGACGGCGCCGACGGCGACGCGGAACAGCGCGTCGGCCTCCTGCCCCGGGGCGAGCGTGCCGAGCGGCGCCGGGCCGTCCAGCACGGCGACGCGCGCGGTCGAGGACAGCGCCGCGGTGACGCCGGTGGCGGCGCCGGTCCCGTTGTTGCGGACGCGCACCGTGAACAGGGCGGTCTCGCCGACGTCCGCGCGGCCGTCGGGGTCGCAGCTGCCCGCGTCGTCCACCGCGTGCGACGCGACGCGCAGCACCGGCCCGCCCGCGGCGGACGCGCCGCAGACCTCGAGCTTCCAGCCGTTCAGCGCGCCGGTGTCGCCGCCCGCGAGGTCCTCGACCTTCAGCGTCCAGGTGCCGAGGGACTCCTGGCCGTCGAGCTTCGAGAGCGGCTCGACCGGCGCGGTCTGCGTGTCGTACCAGGTCGCGAGGCCGTCCGTGCTGCCGCCGCTGCGGTCGTGCAGCAGCACGCTCGTGCCCGACGGTGCGATCAGGGTCACCCGCAGGTCGCCGATGTACGTGTGCGCGATGTCGACGAAGACGTTGACCTCGTTGATCGTGATCGCCTTGTCGTAGGGGAAGAGGCTCGTCACCGTCGTGTTGTCGGCGATCGTCTTCGGCACGTCGGTCGCGGCGGTGGTCGCGCAGGTCGAGACCAGCACCTCGAGCGGCAGCGACTCCTCGTGCCCGCGCGCGTCGGTGACGCGCAGCGTGAACGCGATCGGCTGCTTGTCCGGCGCGTTCGGGTCCACCCGCAGCCGGAACGGCGGCGGCAGCGACGGGCCCTGCGCGCCGGCGGCGAGGTCCGGGAAGTCGGCCTCGGCCTGCAGGATCGTCACGTAGGGCGAGGCGGACGAGAGCACCCCCCGGATCGCCGAGGCGTCCCGGTGCCCGGCGTTGCGGATCGTGACCGTCAGGTCGACGGTCTCTCCCGGCCCCGCGACCCCGTTCCCGTTCCCGCCGGCGGCGTCGTCGATCGACTGGCCCTCGTAGGCGAAGTCGACCGCGCGCACCGCCTCGGAGAACGACGTCGTCCCGGACGCGCCGCCGGCGGCGGTCCAGTGCAGGTCGAAGCCGAGCAGCGCGTTGTCCGGCGCCGACGGGGATACGCGCACGCGCACGTGGTCCGGCAGCGACGTGCCCTGCTGGGCCGGAGCGAGGTCCGGGAACGCGTTCGCGCCGTCGACGATCTCGAGCCACGCGGGGGTGGACGTCGCGAGCGTCCCGCGCAGCTGCGTCCCGTTCACCTGGCCGACGTTCTCGACGGTGATCGGCACGACGAGCGTCTCGCCGGGGTTCGCCGACCCGTCGCCGTCCCCGCCCGGGGCGCCGTCGTCGACGACGTGGGCGCGGTGCACGAGCCACGCGCTGTCCGGGGCGATCACGTCGGTCGCGCCCTCGTGGGGCCGGAAGTCGTGCTTCGTGACCGTGACCTCGAGCGACCCCGGCGAGGCCGGCGCGGGGGACAGCGTCAGCGTGATCGACCCGGCGGCGTCGGTGTACGCCGACTCGAACACGCCGTTGTCGGCCTTGCGCACGGCGACGAGCGCGCCCTGGACCGGCTGCCCCTCGAACGTGACCGTGACCGTGAACTGCGTCTCGCCGATCGGCAGCGACGCGGGGTAGCTCACCGACGCCGTGCGCGGCACCCGCGTCCAGAGCGACAGCGTCGGGTCCGAGAGCAGGTTGTAGATGTCGAAGTAGTAGCGGACGTTGCCCACGTCGCCGTAGTGCTCGTACAGGTCGATCTTGGTCCGGTTGAGCGCGAGCGCGAGCGGCGGCGTCGCGTCCATCGGGAAGAGGTGCGTGTACAGCTTGCGCTGCAGGTAGTCGTCCTCGTCCCAGTAGCTGTTGTTGCTGGCGCCCCAGAAGCCGATCGCCCCCTTGTGCGGCGCCTTCTGCCAGGTCTCGGCGAAGCACTCGGACTGCGCGAGGCTGCCGGTGATGCAGGCGTTCGAGACGACGAACGGGTACATCCCGTCGTTCGTGTTGGCGCGGACGTCGTCCTGGTCGTAGCCGCCGTGGCTCGTCGGGCCGGCCCAGCCGGTCGTCGACCCGTGGCCCGAGTAGTTGATCAGCGAGCGCCCCTCGTTGACGGAGGCCGCGATCTCGGCGGTGTCCGCGTTGAAGGAGTTGTAGTGCCGGTCGCACGACGGCTTGCCGTGGCTCCACGAGGTCGGCTGGTACCCGGCGGGCGTCATGTAGGTGTCGATGCAGTGGTCGTGCGTGCCCTCGATCAGGCCGATGTGCCCGCTGTCCTCGGTGCCGATGAAGCCGGCCTTCTTGATCCACGCCGTGGACGCGAACGCCGCCTTCTCGTAGGGCAGCAGCTTGTCGACGACGGCCTGCGTCTCCGCGGCGCTGCGCGTCGAGAGGCGGGCGACGCCGATGTCGGGCAGGTAGTCGGGGCCGTCCACGCAGGCGTACCAGTTGTCGGTGACCTGGCTGTTGCCGCCGCCGTTGCCGGTGTGGATCGGGGTGAAGTCGGTGTCGCCGACCAGCAGCACGAACCCGAGCGCCGGGTTCGACCAGCCGTCGTAGCGGACCTGGATCGCGTTCTTGACCGCGACGTCGTCGAGCGGCGTGCCGAGCGCGGACGTGCGGACGACCTCGACCTTGTAGCCGGATTTGCGCTTCCAGTCGATCAGCGGCTGCACCGCGGCCTCGAACGCGTCGTGCACGACGACGAGCAGGCCCTCGGCCCCCTCAGCCGCGCCGCCGCCGTTCCCGTCCGGCTGCGGGCCGGCGTCGAGGAGCGCGCCGTCGAGGAACGCGCCCTCGAGCACGCGGTCGTGAGCGGCCGAGCGCAGGCGGCTCGCGTCGCGCCGCGCCTGCACCGTCGACCCGCCGTCGACCGTCACCTGCAGCGCCGCCTCGCGGACCACCTCGACGGTGCCGCGCACCGGGTTGTAGCGCACGGGCCGGACTTCCAGCAGCACGACCTCGCGCCCGCGCACGACGCCGCGGTGGACCACCGCGACGGGCTCCGCCGGGTACGCGGCGTCGGCGAGGTAGGTCCCGGCGTCCTCGACGAACGGGACCTTCGCGCCCGCGATCTTCGGGGTCGGGGGCTGCACGGCCGCGAGCAACGCGGCGCTGCCGAGCTCGGTCACGCGCAGCGTGCGGCGGTCGAGCGGCACGAGCGTCGCGCTGACCGAGGCGCCCGGCGGCACCTCGAGCAGGGTGCGCAGGACGGGCAGCCGCGGCTTGCCGACCTCGGAGGTGAGGCCGCCGTCGACCGCATCCAGCACGGTGCGCGGGCCGCGCTCCGTCTCGACCGTGCCCGCGAGCAGGCCGGGCAGGTGGACGCGCGCCTCGAACCGGCCGGGCGCGGGGCGCGCGACGTCGATCACGGCCGTCGCGCGGCCGGAGCCGTCGAGCGGGATCCAGCGGGGGGCGGACGGGGCCGGCAACGTAGCCGGGGCCGCCGGGGCGCCGCCGAGGATCACGGAACTCGAGAGGACCGAGAGGACCGAGAGCACCGAGAGGACGACGCAGGACGACAGCGCAGCACGGCGGAACGCGCGCGACACGGGCACAGCTTTCTCTCCCCCGCGAACGGGTCGGTTGCGACCTAGATACGACGAGCGCGGCGACTTAAGCAATCGAGGATTGCAGTCAGCCGCGGGCCGCGACCGCCATCAGCCGCGGGCCGCGCCCGCCGTCAGGCCGGACGCGTGCCGTTCATGGCGCGGGCCACCACTCCGCGAGGTCGAACTCGACGGCCGCGAACGGCTCGGGACGGACGCGGCCCGCCTCCGCGTGAACGGCGGCGAGCGTCCACCCGCCGGATTCGAGCCGGTACACCTCGAGCGTGCGCGCGTCGCGGTCGATCAGCCACGCGTGCCCGACGTGGTGGGCGGCGTAGACGGGCAGCTTGCGCGCGCGGTCGTGCGCCGCGGTCGAGGGAGAGAGGATTTCGCACACCCAGTCCGGCGGCAGGTCGAGCCACGCGGCCTCGAGGGGCAGGGCCGGGAGGCGGTCGCGGCGCCAGCCGGCGAGGTCCGGCACGACGACATCGGGGCCAAGGTGCAGCTCGGGCTCGGCGAGGATCCACCACCCCGGGTCGCCGGGGCGCGCGGTCCCCGCGCCGAGGTCGGCCTGCCGCCCCAGGACGAGCCCGAGCCGCGCGTGACCGATGCGCGGGCGCGGCGACGCGAACAGGTCACCGCCGACGATCTCTCCGACGACGTTCTCGGAAAGGTCCACGAGGTCATCGTACGTCGCGTTCCGCTTCACCGGATCCATGGCGGCGGGTCCTCCGTTGCGGGCGCGGGATCAGCATAGCGTGCCGCCGGACCCCGGTCGCGCGCCGTTGATCCCGGTCGGCGCGGGGCGTCGCTTCCTCGCGTGCGCCCGTCCTCCTACATTCGAGGTCTCCCCGGAGGAACGCCCGTGCGCCCGTCCCGCTACGCCGCCGTGGCCCTGCTCTCGGCCGCGCTGATCGCGCTCGAGGTCACCTACACGCGCATCCTGTCCGCCGCGTTCTTCTACACCTTCGCGTTCCTCGTGATCTCGCTCGCCGTGCTCGGGCTCGGCGCGGGCGCGCTCGCGGCGCGGCTGCTCGCGGGACGGCGCGGGACCCGGCCGGCGACCCTGCTCGTCGGCGCGGGGTTCGCCGCGCTCTTCGCGCCGCAGGCCGTCACCGGGCTGGGCCTCGACTTCGCGCGCCTCCTCGAGGGGCCGGCGATGCCGCTGCGGCTGCTCGCCGCCGTGGTCCTGCTCGCCCTCCCCTTCGGCCTCGCCGGGGCCGGGCTCGCGCAGCTCTTCCGCGAGAACGCCGCCGACATGCCGCGGCTCTACATGGCCGACCTGGCCGGCGCGGCGGCCGGGGCGCTCGGCGCGGTGCTCGCGATGAGCACGGTCGAGGTGCCGCTCGCCAGCGTGCTCGCGGCCGCCCCGCTGCTGCTCGCCGGCGTCGTGCTCGCCCGCCCCGGGCGGGGCCGCGCCGTCGCGGCCGCCGCCTCGGTCGCCGGGCTCGCCGCGGCCGGGCTGGCGGTGCCGCTGCTGCTCGACCTGCCGAGCCGTGTCCCGCTCGGGCCGGTGATCCACGAGCGCTGGGACGCGATGGCGCGCCTGACGGTGCACGAGGCGGACGGCCAGCGCGCGATGAACATCGACAACGGGTCCGTCGCCCCCGCGTACCGCTTCGACGGCAACTTCGCCACGAACGACCCGCAGAGCTTCTTCGAGCACGTGCGCGAGACGCTCGGCGTCCCGGGCGGGCACCGCGTGCTGGCGCTCGGCGCGGGGGGCGGCCGCGACGTGCTGCAGAGCCTGACCGAGGGGGCGTCCGAGGTCCACGCGGTCGAGGTCAACCCGGCGATCAACGAGCTGATGACGCGCGGGCTGCTGCGCGACTGGACGGGGCGGATCTACCTCGACCCGCGCGTGAAGGTCGTGACGGAGGACGGGCGCGCCTACATCCGCCGCTTCGACGGGGCCTTCGACGCGATCCTCTCGTACAGCTCGAACTCCTTCGCCGCGCTCGCGTCGGGCGCGTTCGCGCTGTCCGAGAACTACCTCTTCACCACCGAGGCCTTCGAGGAGTACCTGCGCGCGCTGCGCCCGCGCGGGATCCTCGTGATGGAGCACCAGTTCTACATCCCGCGCGCGGTCAGCGAGGCGCTGGAGGCGCTGCGGCGGCTCGGCGTGGCGGACCCCGAGCGGCACGTCGCCGTCTTCAGCCTCGGCCGGACGCGCCGGATGTCGCTGGTCGTCGGCCGCGCGCCACTTACGGACGCGCAGGTGGACACGATCTACGGCCCGCTCGCCGCGCAGAAGGACGAGGACGTCCACCTGCTCTGGCCCGAGACGGAGAAGCACGAGGGCAACCTCGTGGCGCGGATCGTGCGGAACGGCTGGCGCGCCGAGGCCGCGGGCGCGCCGTTCGACGTCAGCCCGGTGGACGACGACCGCCCCTTCGCGGCCCAGATGGGCCTCTGGCGCAACGCGTCCCTGAAGGTGCTCTCGGGCAAGATCCCGCCGCACGAGTTCCAGGGCTTCCCGCTCGCCAAGCTGATCGTGCTGGCGATCCTCGCGGTCGTGCTGCTCGTCGGCGCGCCGCTGCTCGCGCTGCCGCGGCTGCTGCGCGGCGAGCGCCTCGGGACGGCGCCCGCGCTGTACTTCGCGGCGATCGGCGTCGGGTTCATGGCGGTCGAGGTGGTCCTGATCCAGCAGTTCACGCTGCTGATCGGGGCGGCGTCCTCGACGTTCGTGGTGATCCTCGTGACGCTGCTCCTCGCGTCCGGGATCGGCAGCCGCTGGGCCGAGGCCACGCCCTGGTGGCTGCCGTTCGCGGCGATCGGGGTCCTCCTCGCGCTCGACCTCTCGCTGTTCCCCGCGCTCGCGCGCGGCGCCGGGACCTGGCCGCTCGCGGGCCGGATCGCGGTGGCGATCGCCGCCCTCGCGCCGCTCGGCTTCTTCATGGGGCAGCCGTTCCCGAAGGGCGCGCTGCGGGCCGGCGACCTCGTGGACTGGGGCTTCGCGGTCAACGGCGTGACGTCGATCGTCGGGTCGGCGCTGGCGCTGCTCGTCGCGTTCGAGGCCGGCTTCGGCGCGGCGCTCGTGCTCGGCGGCGCCGCGTACGGCGTCGCCGCGTTCGCGCTCGCCCCCTCCCGCGCGTGGAACCCGGCGACGACGTAGGGGCGGCCCTTGGGCCGCCCTCGGTTTCAACGCGCGCCTGCGTCTCGAGGTGCGAGCGGATCGAATCGGAGGGTGGCCCAAGGGCCACCCCTACACCTGGTTGCGCCGGTCAGCGGGACGCGCGCTCGCGCCGGAGCGCGCGCGCGAGGTTCTTCCAGAGCGCCGCGTCCTCCTTGCGGAGCCGGCGCTGGTGGGCCGCGATCTCGCGCTTCCCCGCCCCGTCCAGGTCGCGGAAGACCTGGCGGCCCGTGAACTCGAGCCGGCACGCGTTCGCCCCCTCGGGCACCAGCACGTAGAGGAACTGCGAGTGCCGGTGCGGGCCCGCCAGGTGGGTGTTGGTCCACGTGTGCCGCTCGGGGTACAGCCGCACGAGCTTGCGCTTCGCGACGCTCGAGCCGTCCGCCGCCTCGAACGCGTCCGTCAGGACGACCGTGTCCTCGTTGATGCGCTGCACGCGGCGCCGGCCGCGCAGGCCCATGCGGCCGATGTCGCCCGGCTCGTAGTCCGTGGCCCAGGCGTACACCTCGGCGGCGGGCAGCGGGAACTTCTGGTCGAAGCGGAAGACGATCGTGACCGGCGGCATGGGGACCCTCCTCGGGTCCGGCAGCATACGCCGCTTCGCCGCCCTACTCCCGCCCGCCCCAGATCTCGGCCAGCCGCTGGTCGCGGCCGCACGTGTAGCGGTAGAACTTGTAGCGCAGCGGGTTCTTCCGGGAGTAGTCCTGGTGGTATTCCTCGGCCCGGTAGAACGGGCCGGCCGGGCGGATCTCCGTCGCGATCCCGCCCGCGAACCGCGGATCGCGGCGCAGGGCCTCGCGCGAGGCCTCGGCGGCGCGCTGCTGCGCGGCGTCGTGGGTGAAGATCGCCGAGCGGTACTGGGACCCGCGGTCGCAGAACTGCCGGTCCGCCGCCGTCGGATCGATGTTGCGCCAGAAGACCTCGAGCAGCGTCGCGTAGCTGACCCGCGCCGGGTCGTACACGACCTGGACGGCCTCGGCGTGCCCCGTCCCGCCCGCGGAGACCTGCTCGTACGTGGGGTCCGGCACGTGGCCGCCGGTGTACCCGCTCGTGGTGGAGATCACGCCCTCGAGCGCGTCGAACGGCGGCTCCATGCACCAGAAGCAGCCGCCCGCGAACGTGGCCACGGCCGTCGGCGCGGCCGCCCGCGCCGGCGGGACCGCCAGAAGAGTCAGGACGAGAACCAGGTACCCCAGGTGCGCGATCGCCCGCATGAAGACCTCCGGAGCTTCGATGCCGCCCGGCCGCCCCCGGTATCGTGCCGTTTCGCGTACAGTCCCGCCATGGCGATCGAGACCTACCCCCACGGGCCGCTGCAGCGGCTGGCGTCCAACTGCTGGCGCGTGACCGCGCCGACGAGCCAGGGGCTGGACCGCACGATGGTCGTGGCCGCCGGCCAGGGGCCTCCGGGCGCGCCCGCGCCGCTGCTCGTCCACGACCCGCTGTGGCTCGACGAGGCCACGTTCGGTGAGCTGGACGCGCTCGGCGTCGTGACGACGATCTTCGTGCCCGGCTGGCTGCACGACTTCGACGTCGAGCGCTTCGCGGAGCGCTACCCGGCCGCGCGGCCCTGCGCGTTCCCGGCGACGGTCGCGAGGTTGAAGCGGCCGCGGCTCGTCCCGTTCGAGGCCGCGCTGGCCCCGCGCGGCGTGACGATCGAGCGGATCCCCGGGGTGAAGGCGGAGGCGGTCTGCGAGGTGCGGCACCCGGAGGGCGGGGCGTCGCTCGTGTTCAACGACGCGCTGTTCAACATCCCGCACCGCCGCGGGGGACGCGGGCTGATGCTCCGGCTGCTGGGCTCGTCGGGGCCGCTGCACATGTCGCCGCTCGGGCGGATGTTCCTGCTGAAGGACCGCGCCGCGTTCCGCGCGTACCTCGAGCGGCAGGCCGCACGCGACGACCTGCGGCACGTGGTCGTCGCGCACGGCGAGCTGGTCTCCGGCGACGTGCGCCGGCAGCTCGCCGCGGCCGCCGCGCGCCTATAGGCGGTCCGTTCCCTGCATGCGGCCGGTTCGCGGTCCGCGCGCTACTCCTCGCGCGGGGCCCTGCGGGAGTAGATGGCCTCGGAGACGAGCTGCCAGGTCTGGCCGCCCGTCGTCGACATCTCCACCTTCTGGCGCAGCTCGCCGCGTTCGGCCCGGGTCCACGTAATGCGGGTGCGCATCCGGCGGCCCTCGCCGCCCGCGGTGTCGCCCTCGAAGATCATCCCGCCGTCGGACGGCCCGCCGGTCAGCGTGAGGGCCTTGCCCGTGCTGCCGATCCACGCCTGGTGCCACTTGCGGTCCGCGGCGTCGTAGAACGAGAGGCTGGTGCCCGTGCCGCCCGCCGCCCCGTCCCAGTGCGCGAGCAGGCCGCAGCCGCCCTCGACGACCTCGATGCGGTGCGTGCCCGTCGGCTTGCCGAGCGCGTCGTAGACGTCCCACTCCCCGACCCAGAAGTCGAGCTGGCGGTACTCGGGGGCGCCGCAGCCCTGCGGCGGCGCCTGGGCGGCGGCCGGCGCCGCGAAGGCGGACAGCGCGAAGAGAGCGAGCGTGAGCCGTCGCATGAGTCGTCCTCCTGCCGTCACGGAGCCACCGGCCGCGGCTCCGGGTCCAGCGCCGTCGGCGTCGCGGTGTGCCGCCCGCGCCGGAGGTCGAAGTTCCATTTCCACGTCTCGTAGATGCCGGGGTACACGAGCAGCTCGAGCAGGAACGAGGTCAGGATCCCGCCGATCAGCGGCGCGGCGATGCGCTTCATCACGTCCGCGCCGGCGCCGGTCGACCACATGATCGGGAACAGCCCGATGAACGTCGTCGCGACCGTCATGAACTTCGGGCGGAGCCGGCGCACGGCGCCCTCGTAGATCGCCGAGCGCAGCTCCTCGCGCGTGCGCAGCCGCCCGTCCCTTTTTGCCTGCTCGTACGCGAGGTCGAGGTACAGCAGCATGAACACGCCGGTCTCGGCGTCCACGCCCAGCAGCGCGATCAGCCCGACCCACACGCCGACGCTCATGTTGTAGTCGAGCAGCCACAGGCACCAGACGGCGCCGATCGCCGAGAACGGCACCGCGAGCAGCACGATCATCGTCTTCACGGCGGAGCGCGTGTTCAGGTACAGCAGGAACACGATCAGCACGAGGGTCAGCGGCACGACGACGCCGAGCCGCTTGCGGACGCGCGCCATCGCCTCGAACTGGCCGCTCCACGTGTACGTGTACCCCGGCGGCACGCGCAGGTTCGCGCGCAGGACGCCGGCGGCCTCCTCGACGTAGCCCTGCGGGTCGCGCCCGGCGAGGTCCACGTAGACGTAGCCCGTCAGCAGCCCGTCCTCGTTGCGGATCATCCCCGGGCCGGTCCGGGTCGCGAGGCGCGCCAGTTGCTCGAGCGGGATCTGACGGGCCCCGTCCCCCGACGGGACGAGGATCCGGCCCAGCGCGGCGGGGTCGGACCGGTAGTCGGCGAGGTAGCGGACGTTGACCGGGTAGCGCGCGCGCCCCTCGATCGTCGTCGTGACGTTCTCGCCGCCGATGGCGGCCTCGACGACCTCCTGGGCCTCGCGCACGCTGATCCCGTAGCGGGCCAGCTCCTCGCGGTTCCACTCGACGTCGAGGAAATAGCCCCCCGCGGTGCGCTCCGCGAACGCGCTGCGGGTCCCGGGGACCTTCTCGAGCAGGGCCTGGATGCGGACGCCCAGGTCCTCGATCGTCGCGACGTCGGCGCCGCTGACCTTGAGCCCGACCGGCGTGCGGATCCCGGTCGCGAGCATGTCGATGCGGCCCTTGATCGGCATCGTCCAGGCGTTCGACAGGCCGGGGAAGCGCAGCGCCTCGTTCATCTCCGCGATCAGCTGTTCCTGCGAGACGTGGTCGGGGGTGATCCGGCGGAACAGCGGCAGGAGGACGCCGGGTGCCCAGGACGAGTACCAGGTCGCCCGCTTCCGCCACTCGGCCTTGGGCTTCAGCGTGACGATCGTCTCGAGCATGGACAGCGGTGCCGGGTCGGTCGCGGTGCCCGCGCGGCCGGCCTTGCCCAGCACGCGGTCGACCTCGGGGAACGACTTGATGATCCGGTCCGTCACCTGCAGCAGGCGCCCGGCCTCCGTGATCGAGATGCCGGGCATCGTCGTCGGCATGTAGAGCAGGGACCCCTCCTCGAGGGGCGGCATGAACTCCGAGCCGAGCGAGAGGAACGCCGGGATCGTGGCGAGGACGAGGGCCGCGGCGACGCCGAACACCACCCCCTTGTGGCGCAGGCTCCAGGTCGCCGCCGGGCCGTAGAGCCGCATCAGGAACCGGCTGACCGGGTGCGTGTCTTCCTGGCGGATGCGCGAGCCGAACGTCTTCACGTTCGTCAGCAGCATGCGCAGCGCCGGGTCGAGCGTGACCGCCAGGACGGCGGCGACGACCATCGCGAGCGTCTTCGTGTAGGCGAGCGGCTTGAACAGCCGCCCTTCCTGGGCTTCCAGCGCAAGCACCGGCAGGAACGACGCGCCGATCACCAGCAGCGAGAAGAAGCTGGGGCCCGCCACCTCGGTGATCGCGCGCTGCATCACCAGCCGGTAGTCGCCGCGCCGTCCTCCCCGCTCCCACTCCTCGAGCCGCTTGTGGGTCTGTTCGACGACCACGATCGCCGCGTCGTCGAGCGCCCCGATGGCGATCGCGATCCCGCCGAGCGACATGATGTTCGCGGTCAGTCCGAGGCCGCCGAACGGGATGAACGAGAGCAGCACGGCGAGCGGGATCGTGATCACCGGGATGATCGCGCTCGGCACGTGCCAGAGGAACAGGAAGATGACCAGCGAGATCGTGACGATCACCTCGATGATCGCCGCGCGCAGCGTGGTGATCGCGCGCCGGACGAGGTCGGACCGGTCGTAGACCGGCACGACCTTCACGCCCGCGGGCAGGCCGGGCGAGACCTCGGCGATCCGCTTCTCGATCCGCTCGATGACCTCGAGCGCGTTCTGCCCCTGGCGCATGACGACGATGCCGGAGACGACCTCGCCCTCGCCGTCGAGTTCGGCGATCCCGCGCCGGAGGTCCGGGCCGATCGTGACCTGGCCGATGTCACGGATGCGGACCGGCGAGCCGCTCTCGCTCGGCGCGACCACGATGTTCTCGAAGTCCTCGATCGACCGCGCGTAGCCGCGGCCGCGCACCATGTACTCCGTGCCGCCGAACTCGACCAGCCGCCCGCCGGTCTCGGCGTTGCCGTCCTGCACGGCCGCGGCGACGCGCTGGATCGGGATCCCGTAGGCCCTCAGGCGGTTGGGGTCGACGTTGACCTGGTACTGCTTCTCGAAGCCGCCGACGGGCGCGACCTCGGCCACGCCGGGGACCGCCTTGAGGTAGTAGCGCAGGTACCAGTCCTGCAGGGAGCGCAGGTCGGCGAGGCTCTGCGTCCCGCTCTCGTCCACGAGCGCGTACTGGTAGATCCAGCCGAGGCCGATCGCGTCCGGCCCGAGCTGCGTCTCGACGCCCTGGGGCAGCGTCGGCAGCACGGACGACAGGTACTCGAGCGTGCGCGTACGCGCCCAGTAGAGGTCGGTGCCGTCCTCGAAGACAACGTACACGAACGACGACCCGAAGTCGGAGAAGCCCCGCACCGCGCGGACGCCGGGCGCGCCGAGCATCGCGCTGACGAGCGGGTAGGTGACCTGGTCCTCGACCAGGTCCGGGCTGCGGTCCCAGCGCGAGACGATGATCACCTGCGTGTCGGACAGGTCCGGGAGCGCGTCGAGCGGCATGTTCTCGATCGACCAGACGCCGGCCACCGCGCCGAGGAACACGACGACGAAGACCAGCGCCTTGTTGCGGATCGAGAAGTCGACGACGCGGTCGATCATGGCGCGGGCCGCGCCGCCGCGGCCGGGAACGCCGCCGGATCCGCCAGGAAGCGCGTGCGGCACGCCGGGTTGCAGAAGTAGTACGTCGTCCCCGCGACCTCCGCGACGAGGCCGTCCGCGCGGGCCGCCGCGGGGTCGACGTCCATGTGGCACACCGGGTCCTTCGCCGCCGCCGCGACCGGTTCCGCGCCTGCGGTTGGCTCCGCAGCGGCGGCCGGCGCCGCGCCCGCGGTCCGCATCCGGCTCTCGGAGTCGAGCAGGAAGTTGCCCGAGACGACGACCGTCTCCCCTTCCGCGAGGCCGGAGAGGATCTCGACCTCGGTCCCGGTCCGGCGCCCCGTCTCGACCGGGCGCGGCTCGAAGATCCCCGGCCCCCGCTCGACGAAGACCGTGCGGCGCGTCCCGGAGTCGAGCACGGCCGTCGCCGGCACGACGATGCGGCCGGGCTCGCCGGCGGGAACGTCGATCGTGACGTCCACGAACATCCCGGGACGCAGCGGCAGGCCGGGGTTCGCGACCTCGAGCCGCGCCTTGAGCGTGCGCGAGTCCGGGTCGAACTGCGGCAGCGAGCGGCTGACCACGCCCTCGAACGTGCGCCCGAGCGCGGGCGCGGAGACGCGCGCGCGCACGCCCGGCCGCAGCGCGTCGGCGTCGCGCTCGAACAGGTCCGCGAGGACCCACACGTGGGAGAGGTCGGCGATCGCGAACAGCTCGGTCGTCGGGTCGAAGCGCTGGCCGAGCGCGACGTTGCGCGAGAGCAGGACCCCCGCGCCCGGGGCGCGCATCTCGAGCAGCGGGGCCGTCTTCCGGCTCGCCGCGATCGCGTCGACCTGGATCTCGCTCATGCCGAGGTTGACCAGCACCTGGCGCGCGTTCGCGACGTTGCGCTCGTTGATCTCGATCTGCATCTCGTCGGCGCCGGCCGCCTTGAAGCGGTCGTACGCGTCGAGCGCGTACACGAAGGCCTGCTGCGGCCCGAGCAGTTCCTGGCTGTAGTACGTCCCCAGCAGCTCGCCCTTCCGGACGACGCTGCCCGTGGTGGGCCCGCTGACGTCGCGGACCCAGCCCGCCGTCACGGAGTTGAGGCGGAAGACGCGCCGTTCGTCCGGCGCCACCCGGCCGAGCAGGCGCAGGCCGCGGTTCAGCGCGCGCGTCCCGGCCTTCTCGGTGCGCACGCCGATCAACTGCTGCCGGTCGGGCCGGACCTGCACGGCGCCCGCGGGGAGGGCCGCGCCCTGGGCGCCGCCGCCCGTGCCGTCGGCGTAGACCGGCTCGAGCGGCATGCCGCACGGCGCGGTCCCCGGCTCCGGCGATCGGAAGGCGGGGTTCATGGGGTCGACGTAGTAGAGGACCTTCCGTCCGCCGGGCGGCGGGGCGGGGCCGCGCGTGCTCGTGCGCCCGGCCCAGAACGCGATGGGGACGAGCGCGAGCAGGATCAGCGTGGGCAGGAATCGTCGCATCGTCGTCGTCCCTGACTCCCCGTGGAACGGGAAGGGGCCGCTCGCGCGGCCCCTTCCCCCGATGCCGTGATGTCGCGCTCAGGGCGTGACGTCGAAGCGCTTCATCATCTCGTTGTCTTCGTGGTCGATGATGTGGCAGTGCCAGACGTAGCCCGGCCCGCCGGGGTAGCGGCACTCGTCGTCGGCCTCCGGCTCCACGAGGTCGGCACAGTCGCCGATCGGGGCCGTCGGGTCGAACGGGAACAGGTTCGTCCCGGGCGCGGCCGCGTCGAGCGGGCTGTCGGTCGGCGCGACCCGCACGGCGATCCGCGTCACCTCGCCGGGGTGCATCTGCACGGTGTCCTTCCAGCCGGATTCGGTCGGGAGCGGCAGGACCGGGGACCCCTTGAGGTACGGGGTGTAGTCCGGGTTACCGCCGCAGATGGTGCCCGGCAGGCAGTTGCCGTACGGGGCCGGCGGCCCGAACCCGGGCATGAACACGCCGGGCACGTAGGTCAGGCCGTCGGAGGGGTTGAACCCGCCGGGGAACGACGCGGTGTACGCCTTGTCGTACTTCTTCAGGTCGATCCTCTGGCGGTTGATCACCTGGAAGGCGAACAGGTGCGTGTGCAGCGGGTGCGTGTCGGCCGTCAGGTTGATCACTTCCCAGATCTCGGTGGCCCCGACGCGCGGACGCTCGTCCTTGTTCGGGTTCGGGCCGTCGAGGATGCCGAGGTCGGTGTTGTTGATCCGCATGCCGAGCGGGCCGCCGGGGCCGAGTTCCTCGTTGAGGGTCAGCCGGCGCGTGGGGACGTTCGCGGCGACGGGGTTCAGGCGCACGATCGGGTTCGTCGGGCGGAGCACGCAGGAGCCCGCGACGGCCGGGTTGCAGGACGCGTCGGGGCCCGCCAGCGGCGTCACGACGCGGAACTGCATGATCTGCCCGGTCGTCCTCGGGTCGGCCGCAGTCCCGTTCGGGTAGGGCGCCTTGGCGTTGTTGTCGAGCGTCAGGACGGCGTTCGCGCTGCTCGCGAAGTCCACCACGATGTCGTAGCGCTCGCCAGGGGCGATCAGCAGGTACGTGGTGGGCGCCGGGGCATCGAGGTAGCCCGTCTCGTTGCCGATCACGTGGAACGGCAGGCGGACGCTCTTCGCGCGGTCGAGGAAGCTCAGGTTGTAGAAGCGGGCGTTCGAGCCGTTGAGCAGCCGGAAGCGGTAGCGCCGCGGCTGGACGTCGAGGAACGGCCACGCCTTCCCGTTCACCACCATGGTGTCGCCGAAGTACTCCGGGAGCCAGAACGGGTGCTGCGGGTTGATCCCCGCCGAGGGGAAGATCAGCTGCCCGTTCGTGTCGAACAGACGGTCCTGGATCGCGATCTCGATCTCCTGGTTGCCGGACGGCAGGTTCGCAGGCTCCTTGGCCGCGTCGCGGAGGAAGTAGAACGCCGCGAGGCCGGCGAACGGGTTGAGCCGCGTCACGCCGAGGCCGTGGTCGTGGAACCAGAGCGTCCCGGCCTCCTGCCCGTTCGGGTAGGTGTACGTGTCGGTGACGTAGCCGGGACCCGTGTAGTCCGGACGACCGTCGGAGGTCGAATCCGGGTCCGGACTGTCGTCATCGGCCGTGAACCACGCGTCGGGGCCGCCGTCGAAGGCGGACGGGACCTCGCCGCCGTGCAGGTGGACGCAGACCGGGATCGGGCCGAAGTACGGCTTCGTCTGCTTCCCTTCGCGCAGCGGGTCGGCCCAGTTGAGCGAGGCGTCGACGGCCCAGACCGGCACGGCGCCGGGCGGGTAATTGGCGAGGAACGACGTCGACCGGAGCTCGCTGACGAACGTCATGCTGGTCGGGACGTTCCGCTGCGCGACGACCGTCACGGCCGGGTAGTGCGGCCCCAGCGTGCGGAGGGTGGTGGTGCCGTCGGCGTCGATTTCCTCGATCTTGTAGCCCCACACGTAGGTGCCCGCCTGGTACGGCGGGAGCAGCGGCGCGTACACGGAGAGCGGCAGCACCTTCTGCTGGAACTCCTCCATCGTGACGCGCAGCGGCTTCGTCCCGTCCGCGCGGACGGCAGGCGTGAACACCGGCAGCGGTTCGACGAACTTCGGGATGGCGGTGCCGTTCAGCGGCACCTGCTGCGCCGTCGCGAGGCCGGCCCCCGCTGCGGCGACCGCGAGCAGCACGACACTCCGGCGACCGAGCGCGCCGAGTCGAACGTTCATGGGCCCCTTCCTTTCCCCTGCAGCCCTCCGTGATGGCCCGCGGCACGGTTCGCGTGCATCCCCGCGCGTCGCGGGACGCCGCCCGTGCGGTCGGTGGCGGGACATCCCCCCCGGGTGACCCGGCCTCGCGGCCCGTGCGCGTGGGCGCACGGCCGTTCTCCCCTGGACAGGCTCTTTCCGGATGCAACCTACGCTGACGCCTGATTAGCTGTAGGGATTTCGGACGCGCATGACACGAGAAAGAAACTGAATAATAGTCGTTCTTAGTCCAACGCCGCAGGATGCGCCGTGCGCGGGCGTTCGCCCTCGCCCGCGCGGCGCGGCTAACCGGCCAGGACGTCGCGCCTACTCCACCTTGTAGAAGTACGTCCTGCCGTCGCGCAGGACGGGGTCGTCGAAGCTCTGCACGGCCTCGTGGTCGACGAGCACGACGACGCCGACCGAGAACGCGGGGTCCTCGGCGCGGGTCAGCGTGAAGGGCGCGCGGCCGCCGGTCCACTGCAGGCGCACGGCCTGCAGGGCCTCGTCCCGGGAGACCGACAGACTTATCGGGCCCGGCGTGGCCGTCACCCGCACCCGCACCGTCGCCGTCTCGTACGGCGTCAGCGTCAGCGGCACCCCGCCGCCCGCGTCCACCACGAGCGGCGTCCCGCCCGGGTCCTCGTCGTGGGACGCCCGCGCGGCCGACGTGATCCCGAAGACGCCCGACGCGATCCGCACCGGCACCTCGACGCCGCCCAGTTCCGTCATCCGGACGATCAGCCCGTCCGCGTCGTCGGCGCGCTTGACCGTGTACGGCACGACCGCGGCCCCCGCCGGCACCTCGACGGCCATGAACGACGCCCCGTCCGCCGGCAGGGTGCCGGGGCGGGCGCCGAGCACGCGCCCGAGCGGCGCGTTCAGGGCCTCGAACCCCCAGCGGCTCGCCGCGTCGGGGTCGAACGACGCCGGCGTCCCGCGGACGTGGTGCGTGAAGGTCAGGAGCGGGTCGGTCCCGGGCTCCATCGTGATCGGCCCGACGGAGCCGTCCTCGAACTCGTACTCGTCGACCTTGTCGAACAGCCGCGTGAGCAGCAGCCCGTGCGCGTGGCTGAAGCCGCCGGTCGACGAGAGCGCCGCCAGCGACTGGAAGAAGTGCGCGTCCGAGGCGTCGCAGGCGGCCCAGATCCCGCCGGACGCGTCCCAAAAGGCCAGCGTGTGCTCGACGTTGTGCCAGTCGAACACGTCGCCGCGGGCGAAGCCGTCGCGCAGCGGGTCGACGAAGCGGGTCGTGGACTCGGTCCGGATCTCGAAGTCGTGCACGTCGAACGGCAGCGTCACCGTGTACGCGCGCGCGGCCTCGCTGTTCGAGATGTGCGGCATCTTCGAGCGGTCGAGCGTGTTCTCGATCTCGACCCGGTCCTCGCCGCGGTACAGCCGGTACACCGTCGAGACGTGCGGGGTGCCCGTGCGGGTCACCCGCAGGGCCGCGACGAGCGGGCCCGGCGTCTCGATCGAGACCGACGCGCCGCCGACGGGCTCCGCGTGCGGCGGGGTGCGGCCGACCAGTTCGTTCTTCGTGTTCCACGCCAGCCGGTTGAAGCGGTACGCGGCGCCGGCGTCGATCAGCTGCCGGCCGGTCGCCTTCTCGACGAGGCTCGTCAGCGCGCCGTCCGCGGGGTCCACCGTCAGCGCGTAGGCGTCGTTCTCGAGCGTCGTCGCCGTCGCCGACAGCACGCCCCCGGGGACCGCGGACGGCGCGCCCGGCACGAGGTCGTACACCTTGTAGCCGAGCGACGGCAGCCCCTGCGCCCGGAACAGGATCGCGCCCTGCGCGTCGAAGCGCTGGTACGGCAGCTCCGCGCCGGTGCCGCGCTCGACGAGGCGGAACGCCGTGCCGTAGAGCGCCGGCGGGAGCGCGACCCGCGCCCAGCCGTCGCGCGGGCGCACCAGCGCGTTCACCACGACGACGGCGTCCCCCGCCGCCGGCACCTGCGCGACCGCCCGGTCGAGCCCCTGCTCGCGCAGCGCGGCCGCGGTGTCCCGCGCGTCCTCCGCGTAGCCGACGTGGATCGTGTTGTTGCGCTGCATCTGCTCCGGGGTCCAGTAGCCGGGCCAGCCCCCCGCGCCCGAGTGCTCGTCGACCTCGAGCTGGCGGCGGTACATGAAGTCCAGCTGGTCCTTCGGCACCGGCGCGCCGTCGATCGTCGAGCCGGCGGCCAGCAGCGCCTCCGCGGCGCGGCCGTCGCGGTGCGCCTCCCGGACCCACCTCTCGATGTGCGGCGCGTCCGCGTGCGAGTTGGACCAGGCGCAGCCGAAGTCGCCCGCGAACGTCGGGAACGTCTCGTCGCCGTACTTCTGGCGCATCGTGTCCATGAAGCCGTCGGGCGTGCAGAGCTCGAACTTCGGCGTCGCGTACGTCGCGTTCCAGGCGTTCACCATGTCGCGCGCCTTGAACCCGGCGTAGTTGTTGTCGAAGGCGCGCATCAGCAGCAGCTCGGGATAGCGGTAGCCGGCCTCCTCCTGCTCGGGCAGCTTCCGCCCGAGCTTGCGATACATGTCCGACAGGTTGTCGAACCACGAGAAGCCGTAGTCGAACGCCTCGGCGTAGGCGTCGAAGGTGATCCAGGACAGCACCCGGCTGCCGTCCGGCCCCTGCCACCAGAACGGCCGGTCGCCGTGGTTCGGCCGCGCGAGCTTGCCCCCGAACGGCGTGTTCATGCCGCCGAAGTAGTAGTCGATGCCCGACTTCGCGAGGATCTCGGGCAGCGCGAACGACGCCCCCGGCACGTCGTCCTGGATGAACGAGCGCAGCGGCACCTGGTGCCGTCGCGCGAAGTCCGTCGCCCAGTAGATGTTCCGGATCAGCTCCTCGTGGCCGGCCGTCGTCGTGTGCAGGCTGGCGTAGCCCGCCGCGAGGCGCAGCCGGTCCCCCTTCAGCCAGGCGACGAGGTTCTGCCGCTGGGCCTCGTTGGAGCGCTCCCACCAGCGGTCGAGGTACCACGCCTCCTCGATCGTCCACTTGTAGGCCGGCTCGGCCGAGAGGTTCTGCAGCACCTGGTCGATGTGGGTCTTGGCGTACGCCTCGATGTCGTCGGGCGGGAGCGTGAAGCCGATGTCGAGGTGGGTCCACTCGGCGATGCAGATCTTCGTGATCGACGAGGCGATGCCCGGCCCCTTGTCGCCGAAGACGTCGAGGTCGTCGATCCACGTGCGGATGCCCTTCGGGCCGTCCGCCACCAGCTCGAAGTTGTGGACGCGCGCGAGCGTGTCGAGCTCGTCCACGAACTCGACGTTCCACCCGCCCGGCTCCGCGGCGGCGCCGCCGGCCCACGCGCGGGCGTGGACGGCCGGGTGGCCGCCCGGGCCGGCGTCGACCTGCAGGCGGATCCAGCGGTTCGCGTTCGCCGGGACCGCCCCCGCGCCGGTCGCCGCCTTCTGCACCAGCACGCCGTTCTCGGAGCGCCAGAGCGACAGCGCGCCGCCGCCGTCCACGCGCAGGCGGTACTTCCGCAGCGTCGGGGCGCGCTGGCCGATCTCGAAGTCGTAGGCGTAGCCCGCGCCCTGCTCGCCGCGGTAGGCGAACGCGGCCGAGAAGGTCGGGGCGGCGACGGGGGTGACGAAGTGCCGCGCCCAGTGCCGCGTCGGGGACGAGGGGTAGATCCCGCGCCCGTCCGCGTAGAAGCTCTTGTCGGCGCCGTCGGTGACCTGCGTCCAGGGGCAGGAGGCGATGTTGTTGCCCTGCTCCCAGTCGGCGTCGAGGGTCCCCTCGAAGTTCGCGCTGTACAGCGTGCCGGAACCCGGCGTGTAGGCCAGGGCCGGCGCCGTCGCCGCCGCCAGCGCGAGGGCGAACGCCGCCGCGGCCGCCGGCCGGAGCCCCGTGGACAAGCCCGAACGCACCATGGGCGCACGCCTCCCGCCGCCCCGGTCGGGGCCGTCGCCCGAAGCATACGGAGAACCCGCGCGTCGCGACGGCCGACTTTCAGCGCAGCAGCGCCCGGAGGCGCGCGTGGTCGAGGTCGCGCACGGCCGCCTCCAGCGGCTCCTGCCGGGCCGGGTCGTTCGCGAAGGCACGGACGACGACGAGGTTCACCCGGCCGCCGCGGTTCGCGAGCGCGGGGTTCAGCTTGACGAGGGCCGTGCCCTCGTGGCGCGCCGGCGCGGCGAGCTGGGCCGCGGACAGGCGCGCGCGCTCGGCCCGGGCCGCCGCGAGGGCCGCCTCCGGATCGCGGCGGAGCTGCGCGGCCTGCCGCTCGAGGTCGGGCCGCGCCTTCTCGAGCAGGGCGACGTTCTCGTCGAGCGCCCGCCGCAGGCGCGCCTTCTCCGCGGCGTCCGGGGCCTGGTCGATCTGCGCCCGCATGTCCCGGCGGTAGGCCTCGAGGGACCGGTCGTGCTCGCGCAGCAGCGCCGTGGCCTCGTCGAGGCGCCGCTGCGCGGCCCGCTCGCGCCAGCGGAGGAGTTCGTCCGCCGTGACGGGGATCCAGGCGGGGATCCGGCCCGGCGTGAGCACGACCGCGCGCAGGCCCGGGTGGTACGTCTCCTCGCCCACCGTCACCGGGCCGGACGGCTCGGCGTACGCCGTGAGTTCGTCGTCGTCGAGGACCCGGCGCACGTGCTCGAAGATCTCGCGCGGCTCGTTGAACGTGACGTGCACGTGGCCCTCGTTAAAGAACTCCGGGCCCTTCATCAACGTGCAGCCGGCGCGCCACGTGTTGGGCGGGTAGAGGCCGGCGGAGACCCGCACGGCGTGGCCGTACCCGGGGTTCGCGTGGCCGATGTACGAGGTGATCCCCAGCCGCGCTTGCGGGATGCGCCGGAGCGCGGCGCTCTGCTTGAGCACCGCCGCCACGGCCGCGACGTCCTTCTCGAGCGCGGCGACGGGCGCGACGCGGGCGACGGCGGCGTCGGGGGCCTGCGCGCGGTCCGGCGCCCAGCAGGCCTCGCCCGCGGCCTCGCCCGGGGCCTCGCCCGCGGCCTCGCCCGCGGTCTCGCCGGACGCACGCGGGGCCAGGACCAGGAGGACGAGAGCGGTCACGATCACGGTTCGGGTGCGACGCATGCGCTTCTCTCTATCACGGCTCCCTCCCGCCGGGGAACGGCCCGCCCGCCGATAGCCGTTCTTCCCCCGGAAGCGGCCGCAGGGCCGCCGGTCCGCATCCGGCGGGCGTACGATGTTCCCGGAGGGACCATGAAGATCTCCACGGTCGTACCGTCGTCGCTGGTCCTCGCCGCCTTGTTCGCCCTCTCCGCGCCGGCCCAGGAGGTCGCGCAGGATCCCGCGCCGGCGCCCGCGGCCGCGGCGTTCCGGTTCGAGCTGCACTGGAAGGGACCCGCCGCGATCGCCGTCGCCGGGAGGGACGGCTGCTCGTTCGGCAACGTCTCCTTCAAGTGCACCGCCCCGCCCTGCACGGTCGTCATCGCCCCGGGCGGGGTGACGAAGGGTGACGAGCCGGCCAAACCCGGCGCCGCCCTGCAGCTGAAGCTGTCGGACGAGGGGCCGCCCGTGCTGACGTGCCTCGTCGGCGAGTGCTCGTGGGCCATCGAGCACGCCGACGGCTCGGTGCACAGCTCCGCACTGAAGAAGAACGGCACGCGCCGGCTCGACGAACTCGGCGAGATGGACGTGCTGATCGAGCCCTGAGTCGACGGCTCGCGGCCCGTCACCACCTCACGGATTCACCGGATGGCGAAGTTCCACGGGGGCGGGCAGCGGGGATCCGCGAGCCGTTCCGGGTCTTCCGCGTGCGGGTCGACGCGTGACGCGACGCCGCGGAAACCCGTGATGGGACGCCACTTGACCCGTCGTCGGTCGAAAGGGTAGTTTCGCCGGGCCAGGGGGCGCCCGCGTCCCCCCGGGACACTTGACGGTGCCGTCACACGCGGCGCGTCGAGCGGCGGCTCACGCGGATCTCACGCGGCGCCGCACACGGCTTCGAGGGACGGGGCGGATACGTCGATGAGCGAGCGACGGAACTGGGGCGAGACGGTGCTCGGGTGGTTCATCGTCCGCGAGGGCGCGGACGCCGGACCGGACGGGGCCGGCGACGAGTACGGCGACGCCGCGGCGCACGGGGGCGAGCCGGGGACGCCCCCGGAGGACCCGGCGGGCGGGGCGGGAGGAGCGGCCCGCGAGCCCATCTCTCCCCCGCCGGCCGCGACCGGTGGAAACGTCGATTTCGAGGGCGTGTTCGAGGCGGCCGGGATCGACGCGGAGGAGCGCGCGCGCGTCGAGCGCGCGGCGGAGCTGCTGGCCACGCTGCCGTCCGCGACCGATCCCGCCGTGAAGAGACAGATCGTCGAGGCGTCGCTCAAGGCGTTCGGCGTCCCCGTGGAGCGCATCATCGAGGCCGGGGCGCACGAGATCCAGGCGCTCGAGGGGTACATCCAGTCCGGCGCGCGGGACACCCAGCAGGTGCTCGCGGACGGGGCGCAGCGCGTCGCCGAGCTCGAGCAGGAGATCGAGCGCGTCCGCGCCGTGATGGCCGGGCGGACCGCGGAGCAGAAGGCGGTCGTCACCGCGTGCAACCAGCGCAAGCTGAAGATCCAGGCCGTGCTGGAGTTCTTCGGGCAGGAGGCCGTCGCGCGGGTCGTGAGCGAGTCGCCCCGGCTGATCGATCCGTCGGCCGGCAAGACCTGACGCGCACCGCGCGCCACCGCGCGCCACCGCGCGCCACCACGCGCCACGCGACGCGCGCCGCAGGCCGCGCCGCGCGCCGGGCGGACCGGCAGGGCGAGGCGCCACACGGCGCAGGAAAGGATTCACCGATGGCAGGGACTGGGCTGTTCGCGCGACTCGGCAATTTCTGGCGCGGTTTCCTCTCGCTCTGGATCTCGGGGCTCGAGAAGGAACATCCCGAGGTCGCCTACGAGAACGCCATCAACTCGATGGTCGAGAAGTACTCCCGGCTGAAGGCCGCCACCGCCGCGATCATCCGGCGGCGCGAGGACGTCGACGAGCGGCTGAAGGTCGCCGTCAAGGAGCTCGCGCAGACCGAGGCCGAACTCGCGGTCGCGGTGGACACCGACCAGGACGACCTCGCCGTCGTGCTGATCCAGAAGAAGAACCAGCTCACCACCGACATCGCCGAGATGCGAACCGACATGGAGACCGCCAAGAAGGACGCCGACGAGGCGAAGACCTCGCTGCTCTCGATCCAGGGCGAGATCCGCAAGCTGAAGGCCGAGCGCGACACGATGCTCGCGCGCTTCCAGTCCGCCAAGGCGCGGGTCAAGATCCAGGAGCAGCTGGACGGTCTGTCCGTCGACGCGGAAGTGCGCGCCCTCGACACGGTGCGCGATCACATCAAGACGACGATCGCCGAGGCGAACCTCGGGCAGGAACTCGCGTCGTCGTCGCTCGACTCGCGGCTCGCGGCGCTGCGCGCGCAGGCCGGGGACGTCGAGGCCAAGGGCCAGCTGGCCGAACTGAAAGCGAAGAAGGCCGCGCAGCGCGCCGCACAGGGCGGCAAGACGATGTAGCCGGCGCGCGCCGCCTTCCCTGCCTGGCCGTCCGCTTCGCTTGCCACAGCCCGCCCGGGGGTGCTCCGATGAAACTCACGCCGTTCGCGAAGATCTTCCTGACCGTCGTCATCCTCGCCGTCATCGGCTTCGCCGTCTTCCGCTACATGGGCGACGACATCCGCCGCTGGGCCGGCGCCGGCCGCGGCACCGGACACGCCCGGGAGGTCGTCGGGGCCGACGACTTCGGCGCGCTGAAGGGCGGCAGCCCGGACCCCGAGCGCGGGCGCGGCTCCGAAGGGGTGACCCCCGCCGCACTGCAGGCCGGCGGCCGGCTGAACCGGCCGCTGGTGGTCGGCATCAACACCTGGGCCGGCCACGCGCCCGGGATCGTCTTCAACGCGGGGATGGACCCCGGCCCGGGGTCGAACTACAAGCAGCGCTTCGGGCTCGACGTCAAGTTCGTCCTGCTCGAGGACCCTGCCGCGAAGCTCGCGGCCTTTCGCAATGGCGACGTCGACGTCATGTGGAACACCGTGGACAACTGGGCGCGGGAGGCGTCGATCCTGGCCGAGCAGAACCAGAAGGCGCGCTCGATTTTGATGCAGGACTGGTCGCGCGGCGGCGACGGCATCGTCTCGCTCGCGTCGATCAAGTCGATCGAGGACCTGCGCGGCCGCAAGATCGCCTGCACGCAGTTCACCCCCTCGCACTTCCTGCTGCTCTACCTGCTGACGCAGTCCGGCCTGTCACCCGAGGACCGCGCGGCGGTCGAGAAGAACATCGTCTTCACGCAGGACGCCCCCGCGGCCGCGGCGATGTTCAAGGCCCGGCAGGTGGACGCGGCCGTGACCTGGGAACCGGACCTGTCGGGCGCCGTGGCGGCGCGCGGCGACGAGGCGCGCGTCCTGGTGTCGACGACGGCGGCGACGAACATCATCGCCGACACGCTCGTCGCGCGGCAGGACCTGATCGACGGCGCTCCCGAGACGGTCCGCGACTTCGTCCACGGCTGGTTCCTCGGCATCGACATGATGGCGCGCGACCCCGCGGCCGCGTACGACGTGGTCGGGCGCGCGCTCAAGCTCGACGCGGAGACCGTCTCGGGCATGCTCTCCGGCCTGAAGCTGACTCCCTACGCCGACAACGCGCAGTTCTACGGTCTCGCCGGCGGCAAGGCGCACTACCGCACGCTGTTCGACACGGCCTTCGTGATCTGGCGCAAGAAGGGGCTGGTCACCCGCCCCGTCGACGCCGCGGACTGGGCGGACACGCGCTTCATCTCCGCGCTCGCCCCGCAGTACGCCACCCAGAAGGTCGCCGAGCCGCAGCTGGCGTCCCGCGCGCCCGGCGCGAACGATCGCGCGATCATCAACAAGCAGATCCAGGTCCACTTCACGCCCGGCTCGGACGAGATCATGCCGGGGTCGTTCTTCGTGCTCGACGCGCTGGGCGAGACGATGACCTCCTTCGGCAACACCTATCTCCGCGTCGAGGGCAACACCGACGCGGTCGGCAGCGCCGAGGCGAACCTGACGCTGTCGGAGCGGCGCGCGCGCGCCGTGCGCAGCTACATCGTGAAGAACTTCCCGAACATCGTTCCCGCCCGCTTCCAGACGATCGGGCGCGGCGAGTCGAACCCGGTCGCGCCCAACGAGACCGAGGCCGGGCGACAGCTCAACCGCAGGACGGACATCAAGGTCGTCCTGGCCGCCGAATAGGGACCCCGCGCTTGGCCCCCCGCCGACCGGACCTGTTCGCGCTCCGCGCCCCGCTCCCGCAGCGCACGGCGCTCTGGCTCGGCCTCGCCGCGCCGGCGCTCGTGCTGGCGGCGTGGTGCGGCCTGACCTACGGCGGCCTCGCGCCGCCGGACTTCCTGCCCTCGCCGACCGAGGTCGTGCGGGGAACGCTGCAGCTTTTCCTGGACTACGACCTCGTCGACGCGATCCTGGTCTCCACGCGCCGGATCGCCCTCGCCTTTCTGATCGCCGCCGGCCTCGCGCTGCCGCTCGGCGTCCTGATGGGCGCCTTCGAGCCGGTCAACCGGTTCTTCGAGCCCGTCGTGGCCCCGCTGCGCTACATGCCGATCTCGGCCTTCATCCCGCTGCTGATCCTCTGGTTCGGGATCTACGAGAAGCAGAAGGTCGCGTTCCTGTTCCTCGGCGTCTTCGTCTACCTCCTGCCCGTTGTGGTCTCCGCGATCCGCGCGGTGCCGGAGGAACTCGTCCAGACGGCGCGCACCCTCGGAGCCACCAAGGCGCAGGTCATCACGACGGTCCTCGTGCCCGCCGCGCTGCCCGAGATCTTCGACTCGTTCCGCGTCATGAACGCCATCTCGTGGACGTACGTGATCCTGGCGGAGGCGGTGAACCCGGGCGGAGGGTTGGGCTACATGGTCGAGCTGGCGCGCACGCACCAGAAGGCGTCGTGGTCGTTCGCCGGGCTGCTGGTGATCGGCGGCATCGGCCTGCTCACCGACGCGCTGATCCGGACCGTTTCCGGCGCGCTGTTCCGCTGGCGGGAGCGCGCCGCGTGAGCGCCCCCGGTGAGACCGGCTCGTCCACGCCGGTCGCGGGCGCGGCCGCCGTCCCGCGGCTCGAACTCCGCGACCTGTCGGTGACGTACCTCGACCGTACCGGCCGTGGGACCGAGGCGGTGCGCGACGTCTCCTTACGCGTCGACGACAAGCCGGGAACCGGCGAAGTCGTCGTCTTTCTCGGGCCGTCCGGGTGCGGCAAGTCGACCATCCTCAAGGTCGTCGCCGGCCTGCTGCCACCCACGAAGGGGGACGCGCTCGTCGACGGCCGGCCCGTCGACGGCGTCGGGCGCGACCGCGGGATGGTCTTCCAGGCCTACACCTCGTTCGGCTGGCTGACGGTCCGCAGGAACGTCGAGTACGGCCTGCGCCTCGCCGGCGTGCCGCCGGCGGAGCGCCGCGAGCGCTCGGACAAGTACCTGCGCGAGGTGGGGCTGCTGGACTTCGCCGAGCGCTACCCGAAGGACCTCTCCGGCGGCATGAAGCAGCGCGTCGCGATCGCCCGCACGTTGATCAACCGGCCGCGCGTGATGCTGATGGACGAGCCCTTCGGCGCGCTCGACCCGCAGACTCGCTGGGGGATGCAGGGCCTGCTGCTGGACGTGTCGCGGATCGAGGACAACACGATCCTGTTCGTGACCCACGACGTGTCCGAGGCCGTCTACCTGGCCGACACCGCGTACGTGCTGTCGTCCCGCCCCGCGCGCGTCCTGGCGCGGGTGGACGTGCCGTTCTTCGGCGAGCGGGGGATCGGCCTCAAGACCACCGCGGAGTTCCGCCAGGTCGAGAAGCAGCTGCTCGACCTGCTCCACTCGCCGGCGCCGTAGACTTCCGTCCCGTGGAGATCTTCCGCAGGAACCCGCCGCCGCCCCCCGCCCCCGGGACGCGCACCCGCGGCGCCGAGGGCCGGAAGGGCGACCCGGCGGCCGCGACCGGCGGCCCGGGCGACGCCGCCGCCGACGCCCTGCAGGCGGTCAAGGCGGCCGTCCTGCCGTCGTTCGCGAAGCTGGCCTTCGCGAACCCGTACAACCTGTCGCTCCTGGCCGGGGCGCTCGCGGTCGCGGGCATCCTCGCGAACCCCGTGGTCGCGGTCGCGGCCCTCGGGCTGGAGGCGATCTGGATGCTCCACGCCCCGGGCAGCCGGCGCCTGCGCGAGCGGTTCTGGGAGCCGCGGATCGCGGAGATGCGCGCCCGGCTGCTGGCCGAGCAGCGCGCGGCGCGCCTCGCCCGGCTGGGGGAGGCCGACCGGCGGCGCGTGGACGCGCTCCTCGCGCGGCAGGAGCAGATCCGCCGGCTGTCGCGCGAGAACCCCTCGTTCACGGGGGAGCTGCTGCAGGCCGAGCTGGACAAGACGGACCGCCTCGTGGACGCCTTCATCGACCTCGCGCTGGCCTGCGCGCGCTACGAGCACTACCTCGGGGCCGTCGACGGCGACGCGCTCGAGCGCGACCGGCGCCGCTACGCCGCCGAGGCGGAGGCCGCCGCGGAGGCCGGCGCGGCCGACGCCCGCGCGCGGGACCCGCGGCAGGCCGAGATCGCACGCCGGAACCTCGCCGTCATCGTCAAGCGGCTCGAGCGGCTGGCCGAGATCCGGCGCTACGTCGGCGTCGCCCGCGGCCAGCTCGACCTGATCGACAACTCGTTCCAGCTGATCGCCGACCAGATCGTCACCATGGAGTCGCCGCAGGCCCTGTCCGGCCAGCTCGACGAACTGCTCGACGGCGTCGAGGCGATCCGCCAGACCGCCCGCGACACCGAGGCCATCCTCGGGGGCGAGCTCAGGGAGCCGTAGATGGGCGAAGCCGTGCGCGTGCTGCCTCCGTGGGCCGAGGAACTGCGGGGCCGCTACCTGCGGGGCGAGGCGTCCCTGTTCGTCCTGCACGGGAACGTGTTCGACACCGTGCTCCACGACGGCGCGGCGCTCGGCCTCGTGGACTTCCTGGCGGGCGTCCTGCTCAGGGAGTCGAAGGACACCATCGCGGTCTACAACCTCGCGACCGGGCTGCGCTTCGCCAAGCGGTCCGCGGCGAGCGCCGCCGCCGAGGCCGGGCTGGCCGAGGCCGCGGCGGACCCGCTGCGGCCCGGGCCTCCGGGCAAGGACGTCGTCCTCCCGGCGCTCGAACGGCTGCTCACCGGGTCCCGCCGCACCGCGGTCGTCCTCGATTACGCCGAGGCGCTCGTGCCGGCGGGCGAGACGACGTTCCAGGCGGATGCCGACCGCGCGGCGCTGATCACGCTGCACCGCTGGTCCTTCCTCCCCGCGATCGAGCAGGGGGACAACGTCGTCCTGCTGCTCGTCGAGAATCTCGCCGAGCTCGCGGGCAAGCTCGTCTCGAACCCGAAGGTCGCCGTCGTCGACGTCCCGATGCCCGACCGGGCGGCCCGGCGCGCCGCCGCGCTGCACGCCGACCCCCGCCTCTCCCCCGGCGACGCCGAGCGCTACGCGGAGATCACGGCCGGCCTGAAGGTCGTGCAGATCACCGGCATCCTCGCGCCGCCGCCCGCGGCCGAGGAGGAGCGGGCGGCGCGCGAGGCGTTCATCGGGGGCCTGCTCGCCGGGCAGCCGGAGGCCGCCGAGCGCGCGCGCAAGCTGGCGCAGCTGACCCCCGGGCTGAGCCAGGACGAGGTGCGCCAGCTGCTCGCCCCCGGCGCCGACGCGGGGAGCGCGGGCGCGGCGGCGGGCGCCGCCGCGGGCACGGACACGGGCGACGACCCGGCGCGGCGCGCGCGGCGCGAGGCCGACCGCCTGATCGCGAAGCGCAAGCGCGAGATCATCGAGCGCGAGTGCTTCGGCCTCGTCGAGTTCGTCACGCCGGCCCACGGGTTCGAAGCCGTTGGCGGCATGGACGAGGTGAAGAAGGACCTGCTCGTGATCGCGCAGAGCATCCGCGACGGGCGTACGAGCCGCGTGCCGATGGGGATCCTGTTCACCGGCCCGATGGGGACCGGCAAGACCTTCGTCGCCGAGGCGTTCGCCCGCGAGTGCGGCCTGACGACCATCAAGCTCAAGAACTTCCGTTCGAAGTGGGTCGGCGCGACGGAGGGCAACCTCGAGAAGATCCTCTCGGTCATCAAGGCGATCGGGCAGGTGGTCGTGATCATCGACGAGGGCGACCGGGCGTTCGGCAACACCGACGCCGAGGGGGACTCCGGCACCTCCTCGCGCGTCATCGCGCGGATCAAGGAGTTCATGTCGGACACCTCGAACCGCGGCCGGATCTTGTTCCTCGTGATGACCAACCGGCCGGACCGGCTCGACCTCGACCTCAAGCGGGCCGGCCGCCTCGACCGCAAGATCCCCTTCCTCTACTCGCAGACGGCGGAAGAGGTCGAGAACGTCGCGCGCGCCGTCCTGCGCAAGAACAAGGTCCCGTGCGAGGCCGACCTCGCGTCGATCCGCGCCGACTTCGGCACGCGCCTCATCGGCTACAGCAACGCCGACGTCGAGGCGGTGATCCTGATGGCGCTGGACGACGCGGCCCGCGAGGCGGGCGGCGAGGCGACCGTCACCGCGGCACACCTCGTGCGCGCCGCCGCGGACTACTTCCCGAGCCGTGACATCGAACTGCTGCAGTACATGGAGTTGCTCGCCGTCTTCGAGACCTCCAGCCGGCGGCTGCTGCCGGCGAAGTTCGCCGACATGACCCCCGAGGACCTGGACGCCCGGCTGCGCCTCCTGAGGGCGACGGTCGGCAGCCGGCGCTGAGATCGGCGCTGCGGGGGCCCGTCGGCGCTACGGGGGCCCGTCGGCGCTACGGGGGCCCGTCGGCGCGCCGCGCGCCCGGCGGGCGGACGCTGCCCGGCACGCGGACGGGCTCGGTGCAGCCGGGGCCGAGGCGCGGGTCGAGGTCGGCCGAGGGCCCGGCGAAGGGGCTCGTCGCGCCCTCGTCGGGCTCGACCTCCACGACGATCGTCGCGCCCCAGTCGTCCGGGGCCAGGCGCGGCGCGTCGTCGGCGCGCTGTGAGCGCGGTGGGCCGTCGGCGCGCTGCAGGCGCGGCGCCGCGAGTTCGATGACGACGCGCAGGCCCTGCAGCCGGAACTCGCGGCGCGCGCCCCAGCCCGGGTAACGCGCACACGCGCCGTCGAGGTCGTCGAGCGCGAAGTACGCGCGGCTGCGGCGCGTGACGGGGTCGAGCCCCTCGCCGAGCAGGTCGACCGCGCTGCCCGCCTTCGTGAGCCGGAACCAGACGCCGGGCGCGCCGGGATCGACGCTCCAGTGCCCGGTGAGGCGATACGCCTCGCGCCCGCCCGCGTCGCGCAGGACCAGCGGCGGGAGCACCGGGCCCGTGCCCGTCGCGGACGCCGCGCCGGCCGGCGCGTGCGCGCCGAGGTCCAGGCGGTGCCGCAGCGTGGCGGGCCGCACGCGCGGGTACGGGCCCGCGAGACCGAGGCGCGCCGCGTCCGCGGCGGTCAGCCGGCCCGGGATCCGGGCCGCGAGGCAGCGGTCGGTGCCGCGCAGGTCCTCGTCGCCGGCGGACGGCCGCGGGACCCCCGCGGTGACCACGTGGGTCCGCGGCTCGGCGTGCGCGCCGAGGGCGGCGGGATCGGGGTCGACGCGGACCGCGAGGGTGAAGGCGTCGAGCAGCGGGACCGTCAGCGCGCGGAGCGGCGCGCCGGGGTCCGCGCCGAGCGCGCGCGCGCGGAACGTCGCGTCCCGCAGGGTGAGCGTCAGCGTCATCCCGCGCAGGCGGAAGCGGCGCGCGGGCCCGCACGCGTCGTCGGTGCGCCCCGAGGACAGCTCCTCGTGCAGGAACCGCGCGCGGGTCTCCCACGAGGCGCGGGGGAACGGGTTCTCGACGAGCAGGTCCGGCCCCCCCGCCGCGGGCCGGAGCGTGCACATGAACAGGCCGCTGAAGACGTCCGCCGCGCCGCACGGCGCGGCCGTGAGGGGGGCGGCGCAGCAGAGGCGGTACAGCGGCTCCCCGTCCCGGCCGGGGAGGACCAGGGCCAGGGCGTGTTCCTGTCCGGGCTCGAAGCGGTGGGACCGCTCGAGCGGCGCGACCTCGGGCCAGCGCAGCTCGGCGGCGGACGCCGCGGGGACGGCGGACGCGCAGACGACGGCGGCCATGGCGAGGGCAGGCGCCAGGGTTCGCGGGGGAGGCACGGTGCGGAAGTGTACGGAGCGCGCCCCGGGGTTCCCCGGGGCGCGCCTCAACTTTACGTTTCTTCACGTCGCAGGCGGACGGCGGGCGGGGCGAAGCCCCGCCCCCACGGAAGCGGCGCGCTACTCGGCCACGGCGACCGGCTCGCCCGCCGGCTCGCTCCGCTCGCGCCCCGCCGCGCGGGCCTCGGCGCGGTGCTCGCGCGCGATCAGCACGTACAGCGACGGCACGATGAACAGCGTGAACAGCGTCCCGACCGCCATGCCGGCGACGAGCACGAGGCCGATCGAGTTGCGCGCCTCCGCGCCCGCGCCGCTCACGAGCGTCAGCGGGAAGTGCCCCGCGACCGTCGCGACGCTCGTCATCAGCACCGGCCGCAGCCGGGTGCGCGCCGCCTGCCGGATCGCGTCCAGCTTCGACAGCCCCTCGCGCTGCAGCTGGTTGGCGAACTCGACGATCAGGATGCCGTTCTTGGACACGAGGCCGACCAGCGTGACGAGGCCGACCTGCGAGTAGATGTTCAGCGTGGTCGTCCAGCCGTCGGTCCAGAACTGCATGTTCGGGTTCGGCATCCGCAGGAACGTCATGACCAGCGCGCCGAACATCGCGAGAGGCACCGAACCCGCGAGGATGACGAAGGGGTCGCGGAAGCTGTTGAACTGCGCCGCGAGCACCAGGAAGATCAGCACGAGCGCCAGCGTGAAGGCCGGCAGGAAGCGGTTCCCCTCCGTCCGCAGCTGGCGCGACTCCCCGGTGTAGTCCACGACGTAGCCGTCGGGGAGGATCCGCGCGGCCTCGTCCTCGAGATACCCCAGCGCCTGGTCGAGCGGCACGATCGCGACGCCGCTGATCTTCACGGCGTTCAGCTGCTGGAAGCGGTTCAGCGTGCGCGGCTCGGTGGTCGTCTTCAGCGTGGCGACCGTGCTGAGCGGGACCAGCCGCCCCTCGGGCCCCGTCACGTACAGGTCCTGCAGCTGGTCCGGCGTCAGCCGCGCCTCCCGCTTGGCCTGCGGGATGACCTTGTAGCTGCGCCCCTCGATGTTGAAGCGGTTGACGAAGTTGCCGCCGACCATCGCGCCGATGTCGGCGCCGATGTCCTGCAGCGAGAGGCCGAGCGCGGCCACCTTGTCGCGGTCGATCACGATCTCGGTCTGCGGCTGGTCGATCTTCGTGTCCACGAGCGGCGGGAAGGCGAACATCCCGCTCTCCGCCGCCTTCTGCTGGAGCTGGTTCGCGAACTCGAGGATCCGCTCCGGCTCCGCCGTCGAGGCCAGCACGAACTCGACCGGGAACTGGCCGCCGCCGGGAAGCGCGGGCGGCATCAGCGGCAGCACGCGCAGCCCGGCCGTGGACGTCACCTTCTGCGCGACCTCGGGCAGGATCTCGAACGCCGTGCGCTCGCGCTCGCCCCACGGCTTGAGCGCCGCCCCGCCGAAGCCGGAGTTCGGGAAGGTCAGCTGGAACGTGTACGCCGTCTCCGGCACGCTCATGAAGTCCTTGTTGATCTTGTCGGCGTAGCGGATCGTGTCGTCGATCGTGGCGTTCGCCGGCCCCTCCAGGATGCCGAAGATCACGCCCTGGTCCTCGGTCGGGGCCAGCTCCTTCGGCGAGAGCAGGAACAGCGGCACCGCGAGCAGCGAGAGCACGATCCAGACGGTGTAGACGGCCGGGCGCGCCGCGAGCGTGCCGTCGAGGAGCCGGCCGTAGAACCCGCTGAAGCGCTCGAAGTCGCGGTTGATCCGGCCGAGCCAGCCCCGCTCCTCGCGGTGCGCGTCGAGCAGGCGGGACGACATCACGGGCGAGAGCGTCAGGGCGACGACGCCCGAGATCATCACGGCGCCCGCGAGCGTCAGGGCGAACTCGCGGAAGAGCGCGCCGGTCAGGCCGCCCTGCAGCCCGATCGGCGCGTACACGGCGGCCAGCGTGATCGTCATCGCGATGATCGGGCCGACGAGCTCGCGCGCGCCGAGCAGCGCGGCCTCCCGGCGCGAGTGCCCCTCCCGCAGGCGGCGCTCGACGTTCTCGACGACGACGATCGCGTCGTCGACGACGAGCCCGACCGCGAGCACGATCGCGAGCAGGGTCAGGAGGTTCACGGTGAACCCGAAGATCTGCATCAGGAACACCGCCCCGATCAGCGAGACCGGGATGGCGACCACCGGGACGAGCACGGAGCGGAGCGAGCCGAGGAACAGGTAGATCACGACGACGACGATCAGCAGCGTCTCGGCCAGGGTCTTCAGCACCTCGCCGAGCGCGTCGTTGATGTAGCCCGTCGCGTCGTACGCCACCCGCGCCTGCATGCCGGTCGGCAGGTCGGCCTGGATCTGCTCCATCTCCGCGCGCACGCTCCGGATCACGTCGAGCGAGTTCGCGTTCGGGAGCACCCAGATGCCCATGAAGGTGGCCGTCTGGCCCGAGAAGCGGACCTCGGTGTCGTAGTCCTCGGCGCCGAGCACCACGTCGGCGATGTCGCCGAGCCGGACGAGCGCCCCGCCCTGCTCGCGGACGACGAGGTTGCGGAACTCGTCGACGGAGCGCAGGTCGGTGTTGGCCGTCAGGTTCACCTGGATCAGCGCGCCCTTGGTCTTGCCCACCGCCGCGAGATAGTTGTTCTCGGACAGCGCGCGGCGGACCTGCGCCGGGCTGATGTTCAGCGCGGCCATGCGGTCCGGCTTCAGCCAGACGCGCATCGCGAAGGTGCGGCCGCCGAGGACGTCGGCGCGCTGCACGCCCGCGAGGGCGGACAGCCGCGGCTGGATCACGCGGACGAGGTAGTCGGTGATCTCGTTCTGCTGCAGCACGTCCGAGGAGAAGCTGAGGTAGGCCGACGCGAACTGCGAGTCCGCGGACTCGATGTTCAGCACCGGGACCTCGGCCTCGGGCGGCAGGTCGCCCCGTACCTGGTCCACCTTCGAGCCGATCTCGGCGAGCGCCTTGGTCGCGTCCTGGTTCAGCTTCAGGCGCACCGTGATTGTCGAGAGCCCCTGCGCGCTCTGCGACTCGATGTAGTCGATGCCGTCCGCGGCCGCGATCGCGCGCTCGAGCGGCGCGGTGATGAAGCCGCGCACCAGGTCGGCCGAGGCGCCGATGTAGACCGTCCGGACGGTCACCGACGCGTTCTCGCTGCGCGGGTACTGGCGGACGTTGAGCGAGCGGATCGCCTGCAACCCCGCGATCAGGATCAGCAGGTTGACGACGATCGCGAGGATCGGCCGGCGGATGAAGATGTCCGTGATGGAGCGCATGGGTCAGGAGTCCGCGGGCTGCGGCGCGGCCTGGGCGTCCGGCGCCAGCGAGTTGTCGACCACGACGGTGGTGCCGTTGCGCAGCTTGAAGACGCCGGACGACGCGACCTGCTGGCCCTTCTGCAGGCCCTGCGTCACCGCGACGAAGTCCCCGCGCGTCCCGCCGAGCCGGACCGTCGTCATGCGCACGGTCTTGACCTCTCGGCCGGTCTTCGGGTCCTTGCCGTCGCCGATCACGAAGACGGAGTCGCCGTACGGCGCGTGCAGCACCGCGGTGGACGGGATCACCAGCTGCCGCGTGCGGTCCGGGAGCACCAGCGCGACGCGCGCGAACATGCCCGCGCGCAGCAGGCCGTCCTTGTTCGGCAGGGTGGCCTGCACCTTGATGTTGCGGGACGCCGGGTCGACCTGGGAGTCGAGCGCCGTCAGCGAGCCCTCGAACGTGCGGCCGGGCGTCGCGTCGACCGTGACGCGGACCGGGGTCCCGGGCCGCGCGAGCCGCAGCTGCTGCTCGGGCAGGGAGAAGTCCACGTAGATCGGGTCCTGCGACTGCAGCGAGACGATCGGGGCACCCGCGTCGAGGTACTGGCCGACGTGCACCGCGCGGATGCCCAGCCGGCCGGCGAACGGGGCGCGGATCGTCTTCTTCTCGATCGTGGCCCTTATGGCGTCCGCCTGCCCCGTCGTCTGCGTGAACGCCGCCTGGTTCGCGTCGTACTCGGACTGCGAGATCAGGCTCTCGGCGCGCAGGCCCTTCGCGCGCTCGAGGTTCAGCCGCGCCAGCTCGGCCTGCGCCTCGGCCGCGCGCAGCTGCGCCTTCTCGGCGGCCGTGTCGAGCCGCACGAGCACCTGCCCGGCGGCGGCGAACGCGCCGGACTCGAACTCGATCGAGGCGACCGTGCCGGGGAGTTCCGCGCGCAGCTCGACGCCCCGCACCGGGTTCACGGTGCCGACGGCGCCGACCGTGGTCTCCCACGTCTCCTCCTTCACCTCCGCGCCGCTGACGGCCTCCGGGGGAAGGCTGAACTGCTCGCCGGCCTTGATCATGGAGTTGATCTGCATCGCCTTGACGCCGGCGAGTCCGCCGACGACGAGGAGCAGCAGCACGAGGGCGACGACGATCTTTCTCTTCATGGTCAGCGCTCGGGCGCGGCCGGGGGGCGCGCCGCGGGAAAGAGGAGGGAGAACAGGCCGCGGAGCACGGCGGTCCTTCGTTCCTGGAGCCGGCAGGGGGTGAGGTCCCGCGCGTCGGTGGCGTCGCGGACCATCAGCCCGTGCGTGGCGTCCACGATCAGCGCCGCGGCGTCGCGCGGGGTCAGCGCGTTCAGGGGTTCGCCGGACCGCTCGATGAGGCCGGCGACGGCGTCGATCACGAACGCGACGACCTCCCGCAGCAGCCCCGCGACGTGCGGGTTGCGCGCGGCCTCCGCGAACAGGTCGAGGACGAACGAGACCTGGACGTCGGCGGGCTGGTCGTCCTCGCAGGGGCAGGTGAAGAAGATCTCGAGCGCCTCGAACAGCGACGGGGCGGCCCGCGCCCGGTCGAGGACCTGCCGCAGGTCCGCGAGGTGCTCGCCGGCCATGACCGAGATCACCGCTTCCTTGTTCTCGAAATAGCGGTAGATCAGGCCGACGCTGATCTGCGCCTCGGCCGAGATGTCCTGCATCGTCGCCTGGTGGAAGCCCCGGCGGGCGAAGCAGGCCATCGCGGCGCGCAGGATCTGGCGCCGTCGCTCCCGGACGTGGTCCGGTTCGTTCGAGTTCGCGGGCATCGAGGGCATTGAATGAACCTTCATTCGCAGGTTACCGGCCGCGCCGGGCCTGTCAAGAAAGGCGCGCAACTTGACTCCGAGCGGACGTTAGCCGACGCCGAACGGTGGGCGGTGATAGAAGGGGGGCCGAGGAGGCCCCCGGTGCGCGTCCTGGCCCTTCTTTCGCTTTTATTTTGTGTGTCGTCTACGCTCGCCGAGCTCCCCCGGGTCGGCCTCTCCTACGTGATCGACGCCCGCTTCGACCCGGTCCCCCGCGCGATCACGGGCCGCGAGACCGTGCGCTGGCGCAACGACACCGGCGAGACGGTCGCCGCGCTGCCGCTCCACCTCTACCTCAACGCGTTCGCGCACACCGAGTCGTCCTGGATCCGCGAGGGGGACTTCCGCGACGACGTCCAGAGGACGCTCTCGCGCGACGACGACCCGTGGGGCTGGAACGAGCCCCGCGCGGTCCGGCAGCTCGTGGACGGCGTCGCCCGCGAGGCCGCCTGGCGCGCGGTCCAGCCGGACGACGGCAACCCGCTCGACCGCACGCTCGGCGAGATCACGCTGCCCCGCCCCGTCCCGCCCGGCGGCGAGGCCGTGCTGGAGATCGAGTTCGAGGCGCGGCTGCCGCGCCCGTTCGCGCGGACCGGCCAGACGCGGGACTTCGCCCTCGTCGGCCAGTGGTTCCCGAAGCTCGGCGTGATCGAGCCGCCCGGCGTGCGGGGCGCCACGCGCGCGCGCCTCGCGGCGCGCCAGTTCCACGGCACCGCCGAGTTCTACGCCGACTACGCGGACTACGACGTCACCTTCACCGCGCCCGACGGCTGGCTCGTCGGGGCCACCGGCCGCCGGCAGGGCGAGCCGCAGCCGGACGGCAAGGGCGCGCTGCGCCACCGCTACGTCCAGCGCGCGGTGCACGACTTCGCGCTCGTCGCCGGCCGCCGCCTCGTCGAGGCGTGGCACCGGCACGCGCCGAAGGGCGGCGGGCCCGCGGTGGACGTGCGCTACATCGTCCCGCGCGGGACCGAGCACCAGGTGCCGCGCTGGCGCCGCGCCACCGAGGGCTCGCTCGACGTGCTGGGCGCGCGCGTGGGGCCGTACCCCTACGACGTCCTGACCGTCGTCCTCGTCCCCTTCGCCGCGCGCGAGACCCGCGGGATGGAGTACCCGACGTTCGTCACCGCCGAGCACGGCGACCCGATCTGGGACGCCGGCCCGTTCCGCACGTCCACGTACGGCGACCACACGATCGTGCACGAGGTCGCGCACCAGTACTTCTACGGCCTGATCGGCAACGACGAGCAGGAGGAGGCCTTCCTCGACGAGGGGTTCAGCAGCTACTGGCAGGGCGAGATCGCGGCGGCGCTCTGGGGGCGGGACGCGACGTACGGCCGCGTCCTCGGCCGCAAGGCGAACGGCGTCGACGTCGCGCGCGGCGCGCTCGCGAGCCCCGCGCTGCGGGAGCCGATCCGCCGCGGCCCCGCGTGGCTGTACGCCCCGCACACGTGGGGGGCCCAGCTCTACGTCCGGCCCGCGCTGGCCCTCGAGACCGCGTCCCGGATGTTCGGACGCGACGTCGTGGACCGCGTGTTCCGCGAGTACCTGCGCCGCTTCGCCTTCCGGCACCCCTCGTTCGACGACGTGCTGGCGGTCGCGCGCGAGGCCGGCGGGGAGCCGCTGGCCGCGTTCCTCGCCGAGGCCTTCGAGCGCCCGGACGTGCCCGACTTCCGCGTCGCCGCGCTCTCCACCGCGCGCTGGCGCGGGCCGCAGGGGCGCGTCGTGCGCGGCGGCGAGACGGTGACCGTCACGGCGGCGCAGCGCGACGCGCAGGCGGCCGGCTTCGCCCCGCCCGCGGCGCGCGACCCGCGCGGGCCGGTCGTCGCCGAGGTCCGCGACCCGGGGTGGACGCGTCCCGGGCGCGTCGCGACCGGCCGCGTGGAGCACCGCGTCCTCGCCGCGGAGAGGGCGGCGGAGACGGCCGCGGAGGCGGCGGCGGAGGCGGCGGCGAAGACGGAGACGGAGACGGAGACGGCCGCGGAGGCGGCGGCGGAGGCGGCGGCGAAGACGGAGACGGACACGAAGGACCGCGGTCCGGCGGACGCGCTGTACGCGTCCGCCATGCGCGTCGAGGGGCCGGGGTGGAACCACCTCCCCGTGACGCTCGAGTTCCGCTTCGACGACGGCGCGGTCGTCACGGACCGCTGGGACGCGCGCGCGCCGTGGCGCGAGTACCGGTTCCTGCGCCCGGCGCGCCTGCTGGAGGCGCGGATCGACCCGGAGGACGAGGTGGTCCTCGACCCGACGCCCGGGAACAACGGGCGCGCGTCCGAGCCCGACCAGGCGAAGGCCGCCGACTGGGGGCTGTTCATCGGCGCCCTTGCGCAGGCGCTCGCCGCGGGGCTGGCGCAATGGCTGTGACCACGAAGGACCGCGGCCCCGTCGTCGCGGGCGCGCGGCCCGTGGCGGGCTCCGCCTCGCTGATCCTGCTGCGCTGGGGCGTGCTGACGGCGGCGGCGCTGCCCGCGTGGATCGCCGGCCGCGTCGCGGCCGAGGGGGCCGCGCGCGTGCCGCACCTCACCGCCGGCGACGCGCCGCTGCCGCTCGGCCCGCTGGCGGCGCTGCTGCGCGAGCTGGCCGCGCCGGCGACGGCGCCGGCCCTCGTGCTCGACCAGGTGCTCACGGCGGGGGCGCTGTCGTTCTTCGACCCGGCCCGCGCGCCCGACCTGTCGCGCGGCTTCCGCCGGCGCGTCTGGCGCGACGGGCTGGCGCGGTTCTGGGCCTTCGTGCGCCTCGTCGGCCAGGGCCTGCTCGCGTCGGCGGCCGCGGCCGGCCTCGTGCGCGCCGCCACGAACGCGCTGCGCCGGCGCGGCGAGCGCGCCGAGTGGACCGCCTGGTCGCTGGAGCTCGCGCTGCCGCTCGCGTCGCTCGCCGCCACGGCGCTGCCGGTGGCCGCGGTCCTCGCGATCGTGTTCTGGGCCAAGGTGGTGACCGTCGCCGACGGCCGCGTGCGCACGCGCCGCTCGATGCTGATCGCGTGCCGGCTGGTCGCACGCCGGCCGTTCGCGGCGCTGGGCTTCTTCGTGGGGGTCTCCACGGTCGCGAGCGCCCTGCCCGCGCTCGCGCTCTGGGCGTGGCGCCGCTCGCCGCCGGGCGGCCCCGCCGGCGCGTGGGCCCGCGCCGCGCTGGTCGGCGCGGCGACGCTCGCCGCCGCGTTCCTGTGGCACTGGACCGTGCGCACCGGACGCCTCGTCTACGCCGACACCCGGCTCGACGACCTGCGCGCGCAGCCGGACGCCCCGTTCGGCTGGACCGCGCGGATCCGCGGGATCCTGCCGCGGCGCGCCGGGGCCGCCCGTCCCCCGGCGGCGTGAGGTCGCGCCCGTGGACCTCGCGGTGCGCGCGCTCGTCGCCCTCGCGCCGGTCGGCGCCTACCTCGCGGCGATCGTCTGGATGGACGGCTACAAGCTCGTGCGCCGCCGCGACCTCGCGCGGACGCTGCTCGCCGGGGCCGCCGCGGCCCTCGTCGCGCTGCTGGTGCACCGGGCTGCGCTCGCGCGCGAGGGCGTGGACCTCGACGCGTACGTCCGCTACGTCTCGCCGCCGCTCGAGGAGGCGCTGAAGGCGGGGATCCTCGTGACGCTGCTCCGGCGGCACCGGATCGGCTTCCTCGTGGACGGAGCGATCCTGGGATTCGCCGCGGGGACCGGCTTCGCGCTCGTCGAGAACGTCTGGTTCCTCGGCACGCTGGAGGGGGTCCCGGTCGGCCTCTGGATCGTCCGCGGCTTCGGCACCGCCGTCATGCACGGCGCGGCGACCGTGCTCTTCGTGCTCGCGGCGCTGCAGTTCTCGGGCGAGCGCGGCGCGCGGCGGGGCCGCGGGGTGGCGATCGGGCTCGCGATCGCCACGGCCCTGCACTCGTTCTACAACCACTTCCTCTTCTCGGCGGTGCTGTCCACCGCCGCGATCGCGGTGCTCGCCCCGGCGCTGGGAACCGTCCTCTTCCGGCAGGGCGAGGCCGCCCTGCGCCGCTGGCTCGGGCTCGGCTTCGACGCCAACGCGGAGCTGCTGGAGCTGATCGAGTCGGGCGACTTCGGCGAGTCGCACGTCGGCCGCTACCTGCGGTCCCTGGCGCAGACCTTCCGCGGCGAGGTGGTGGCCGACATGCTGTGCTACGTCCGCCTGCACACCGAACTGGCGCTGCGGGCGAAGGGCGAGCTGCTCGCCCGCGAGCACGGCTTCTCGACCGGTTATGAAAAAGACATCGAGGAACGTTTCCAGGAGATGGAGTACCTCGAGCGCAGCCTCGGCCCCGCCGGCCGCCGCGCGCTCCAGGCCGTGCTGGAGCAGGGTTCCCGTGAGATCTGGCAGCTCAAGATGCTGCGCGGGGGGCTTCCGGCCCGGGGCGTTTCCCCGTAATCTGCCGCGGGGGGCGGCCTCACGGGCTTTGCACGGGGACGGTCAGATGTTCGAGATGATGCGTGGTCCGAACGGCGAGGTGGTCCTCGTCGGCCGCCTCGACGCCGCGTGCGCCGAGCGCGCCGAAGAGCAGTTCGACGCCCTCGACGCGGGCACCACCGTCGACATGTCCGGGCTGGAATACATCTCCAGCCTCGGGCTCGGCCTCCTGCTGAAGACGCAGAAGCGACTGCGCCAGGCAAACGCCGGCGACCTGCGGATCGTCCGTGCGGGCAAGCACGTCCGCGACATCTTCCGCTACGCCGGCCTGCAGCAGATCTTCCACATGGACGCCGATTCCTGAGCCCGCCGCCAACCTTTCGGGACGCCGGGGGTAATTCCTCATGACGGGCGACGACGCGAGCCTGGTGCGGGAATGCGTCGGCGGAAACCCGTCCGCCTTCGAGGAACTGCTCACGCGCTATGAACGGCCGGTCTACAACGTCGCGCTCCGGATCGTCGGCCACCGCGAGGAGGCCCGCGACGTCACGCAGACCGTCTTCCTGCGCGCCTGGGAACACCTCGACGCGTACGACCCGCGATACCGCTTCTTCAGCTGGCTCTACCGCATCGCGGTCAACGAGTCGCTGGACGCGGCGGCGCGGCGGCGCCCGGGCGACAGCCCCCTCGTGGACACGCGGCCCGCGCTCGAGCGCGGACCGGACGGGCGTCTCGCGGACGCGGAGTCCGCGGCCGCCGTCCGCCGCGCGATCGCGGCGCTGCCGCCGGACGCACGGGCGGTCCTCGTGCTGAGGCACTACCTCGAGTGCGGTTACCGCGAGATGGCCGAGATCCTCGGCATCCCGGAGAAGACGGTGAAGTCCCGGTTGTTCACGGCCCGCGAGCGCCTGCGGCAGGCGCTGGCGGCCGGGGGGGTCACGGGAGCATGAAGCCGGAGCGACCCATCGACGACCTGATCCAGCACGCCCTCGACGGCGCGCTCGACGAGGCCGAACGCCGGGAACTGGCCGACCGCCTCGCGCGCGACCCGGAGGCCGCGGAGCGCTACGAGGACTTGCGACGCGTGACCGCCCGGCTGCGGGACCTCCCCCACGCGGACGTCCCGGCCGGGCTTGGCATCTCGATCATGAACCGCGTGCGGGCCGACGCCGCGGCCCGCCGCCGCCGGATCCGCGCGGCGGCACCAACTTTTTGGAAGCGTGCCGGTACTTGGTTGCAGGCACTCGTCACGGAGGGTCCGGTCATGAAGACGTGGAAGACGGCGGCACTCGCAGGCGCGGCGGTGGTGGTGGCGGCGGGGCTGGTGTACATCGGCAACCACTTCCCCCCGGGGAGCACGGACGCCGCCGTCGGGTCGATCGGCGCGGTCAAGAAGTACAACGCCCCGCAGATCACGGACCAGGACGTGGTCCTCGGCACGGACGCGGCCGCGGACGTCGTGCCCTTCTCTGACCTCATCTCCGAGGCCGCCTGGACCGCCGGCACCTCGCGCGAGGTCGCCACCGTCGCGGCGAAGGCGACGTCCTACGACGCGAAGCAGGCCGACGCGGAGCTCGCGGCCCTCGGACGGGCGCTCGAGGCGCGCGGCCAGGCGCTGGACGCCAAGCTGCAGAAGCAGGCCGAGCTGCTCGCCAAGGAGCTGCAGGCCGCGTTCGCGCTGGAAGCCAGGAAGCTCGAGGCCGGCAAGGCGCTCGACGCGAAGACGCTCGAGGCCGGCAAGGCGCTCGACGCGAAGGCGCTCGAGGCCGGCAAGGCGCTCGACGCGAAGGCGCTCGAGGCGGGCAAGGCGCTCGACGCGAAGACGCTCGAGGCCGGCAAGTCCCTCGACGCGAAGTCGCTCGAGGCGCTGACCCTCGAGGCCCGGTCGCTCGCGGAGGGGCTCGCCGCGAAGAAGATCGGCGCGCTCGACGCGCGCGAGCAGCTCGGCCGCATGGTCCGCACGCTGGACGCCGCGGGGGCGCTGGACGCGAAGCGGCTCGAGAGCGCGTCGGCGGACCTCGAGGCGGCGTCGCGCCTCGCCGCCTCCTCGTCGCTCGACGCGGCGGCCGCGCTGGGCCGCGCGTCGCGGAACTACGTGGACGCGCGCGACCAGTTCGTCCAGGCGAAGACCCTCGACGCGCGCCGGCAGTACCTGGACGCCGCCGCCGCCCACGCCGGGGGCCTCGCCGGCGCGCGCACGCAGCTGAACGCGATGCGCCTCGACCTCGGCGCCGCCGCCACGCTCGACGCGAAGAAGCTCGAGGCGACGTCCGCGCTCGCGGCGAAGCTGCAGGCCAACGCCAACGACCTCGCCGCGAAGGGGCTGCTCGAGGCGCGCAACCAGCTCGAGGCCCGGACGCTCGACGCGAAGGGCCTGCTCGCGGCGAAGAACGCGGTGGACCTCGGCGCGAAGGCGCTGCAGGCCGGCAGCCGCCTCGACGCCAAGTCCGAACTCGGCCGCATGGCGGCGACCCTCGACGCCAAGGTCCTGGCCGCCCGCAACAGCCTCGGCGCCGCGGCGTCCGGCGACCTCGCGGCCAGCACCGCGCTGCTCGGGGCGAAGGACATGCTGAACGCGTCGACGCTCGAGGCGGTGAATCGCCACCTCGAGGGGATCAGCCGGCTCGGCCGCTCGGTCCAGCTCGAGGCGAAGGTGCTCGACAACATGCAGAACGAGCTGGGCCGTGCCGCACAGCTGGGAGCCAGGATCCAGGACTAGGTGATCGGACCGGGGGGCTCTCGGCCCAGTTCCGAACGCCGCAGGGACCTCACCGTCCCTGCGGCGTTCCCTCTTGCTATCCTGCCTCGCCTCCGCGGGGGGCCCGCCCGATGACACGACGGAACGTCCTGGCCGCGTCCCTGGTCCTGCTGTCGTGCGCGGCGCTCGTCGCGACGGGCCCCGCGCGGGCCGGCATCGACCTCTGGCAGTACCAGACCGAGCACCTGCGCGCGATCACCTACACCGAGGCGCACCAGCCGCTCGTGCCGCACCTGGTGCGCTCGTTCGAGAACTCGCTCGACTTCCACCGCGGGCTCTTCGCGTGGACCCCGTCCGAGCCGATCGTCGTCCTGATGCAGGACTTCGGCGACTTCGGGCACGGGGGGACGTCCACCGTCCCCTGGAACTACATCAGCATCGGCATCGAGCCGTTCGACTACGTCTACGAGACGATGCCGGCCAACGAGCGCCTGAACTGGCTGATGCACCACGAGCTGGTGCACGTCGTCGCGACGGACAAGGCCGCGCCGATCGACGCGCTCTGGCGCAAGGTGTTCCAGGGCAAGGTCGCCCCGACGGCCGAGCAGCCGCTGTCGATGGTGTACTCCTGGCTGGCGAGCCCGCGCTGGTACGCCCCGCGCTGGTACCACGAGGGCATCGCGGTCTTCCTCGAGACCTGGATGGCGGGCGGCATGGGCCGCGTGCTCGGCGGCTACGACGAGATGGCGTTCCGCACGATGGTCCGCGAGGAGCGGCGCTTCTACGACCTGCTCGGGCTCGAGTCCGAGGGCACGGCGATCGACTTCCAGGTCGGCCAGAACTCGTACCTGTACGGCACGCGCTTCGTCACCTGGCTCGGGCTGACGCGCGGCCCCGGGAAGCTCGTCCAGTGGTTCGACCGGAACGAGGGCTCGGCGCGCGGCGTCACCGCACAGTTCGAGAAGGTCTACGGCGAGCCGATCCTCGCGGCCTGGCGGCAGTGGATCGCGTTCGAGCACGAGTGGCAGGCGCGGAACCTCCGCCGCATCCGCACCCACGCCGTCAGCGAGGACCGGCCGATCACGCCGCGGGCCCTCGGCTCGGTCTCGCGCGCGTTCGTCGACGGCAGGCGCCAGAAGCTGTACGTCGGCGTGAACTACCCCGGCCGCCCCGCCCACCTCGCCGCGGTGGACCTGCGGGACGGGAGCGTCGAGCGGCTCGGGGACGTGCTCGGGCCCGCGCTGTACTTCGTGACCTCGCTCGCCTACGACCCGGCCGGCGACAAGCTCTTCTTCACGAGCGACAACGGCGCCGCGTGGCGCGACCTCAACGAACTGGACCTCGCGACCGGCAGGCAGCGGCGGCTGCTCAAGGACTGCCGCGCGGGCGACCTCGTCGTGCACCCGGCCGACCGCGCGATCTGGGCGGTGCAGCACCACAGCGGCCTGTCGAGCGTGGTCCGCTTCGCCGCGCCGTACACGGCGTGGCAGACGCTGGTCACGCTCCCGTACGGCACGGACGTGTTCGGGCTCGACATCTCGCCCGACGGCACGCTGCTGACCGCCTCGATGGTGGAGATCAGCGGCCGCCAGCGGCTGGTCCGCTTCGAGACCGCGCGGCTCGCGGCCGGCGACGCGACGGCCGAGCCGCTGTACGAGTTCGAGAACAACGGCCCCGAGAGCTTCCGCTTCTCGCCCGACGGCCGGTACGTCTACGGCAGCTCGTACTACACCGGGGTGTCGAACCTGTTCCGCATCGACCTCCGCTCGCGGGACCTCGAGGCCCTGACGAACGCCGAGACCGGCTACTTCCGGCCCGTGCCGCAGGCCGACGGCTCGCTGATCGCGTTCCGGTACACCGCGCAGGGCTTCCTGCCGGTGCGGCTCGACACCGCCGTCCGCGCGGACCTGGAGGCCATCGACTACCTCGGGCAGCAGGTCGTCGAGACGCACCCGGTCGTGAAGGACTGGAACGTCGGCTCGCCGCTCGAGGTCGACCTCGAGGCGGTGACGACGAACCGCGGGACGTACCGCCCGTGGCGCGAGCTGCGCTTCGCGTCGATCTACCCGGTCGTCGAGGGCTACAAGGACACGTACGCGCTGGGGGCGCGGATGAACCTCGCGGACCCGCTCGCGCTGCACTCCGTCGTCCTCACGGCGGCGTACTCGCCCGACGACGAGCTGCCGGACGAGGAGCGCTGGCACGCGCGGCTGAGCTGGGACCACTACCCCTTCAAGGTCCGCGCGGGCTACAACCCGACGGACTTCTACGACCTGTTCGGCCCGACCAAGCGCAGCCGCAAGGGGACGTTCGCCGCGGTGACGTGGGACAAGGCCCTGCTGGACGAGAAGCCGCGGCACCTCGGGCTGAAGGTCTCGGTCGCGGGCTTCAGCGGCATCGACCGCCTGCCCTTCTACCAGAACGTCCCCGCGACGTTCGACGAGTACGTGACCGTCTCCGGGTCGCTCGACTTCCGCAACACGCGCGGGACCATCGGAAGCGTCGAGCCGGAGCGCGGGGTCGCGTGCGAGATCGGCTCCCTGAACGACCTCGTGCAGGGCGAGTGGATCAACAAGGCCTACGGCAATTTCGACGTGGCGCTGCCGCTGTTCCCGCACTCCACGCTGTGGGTGCGCTCGTCGGCCGGCCATTCGTGGGGCGACCCGCGGCAGACGTTCTCGAACTTCTACTTCGGCGGCTTCGGCAACAACTACGTCGACCACCTCGCCGTGCGCCGCTACCGCGACCCGGACAGCTTCCCGGGCGCCGAGATCAACGAGATCGAGGCCAACAACTACGCCAAGGTGACGCTGGAGTGGACCTTCCCCGCGGGCCGTTTCGAGAAGGCCGGGTGGCCGTCGTTCTACGCGAACTGGATCCACCCCGCGGTCTTCGTCCAGGGGCTCGTCGCGGACGCGTGGGACGACGAGCGGCCGCGCCGCGAGCTGCTCAGCGTGGGGGCCCAGGTGGACGTCAAGGTCGTGCTCTTCAGCAACCTCGAGTCGACCGTCTCGGTCGGTTACGCGCGCGCCTTCGAGGACGGCGTGCGCCTCGGCGGCGAGTGGATGGCCTCGCTCAAGCTCCTCCGCTAAGTAGGGGTGGGGCTGTGCCCCACCCGAGGGGCTGTGCCCCACCCGAGTGGGGGTGGGGCTATGCCCCACCCGAGGGGCTGTGCCCCACCCGAGTGGGGGTGGGGCTGTGCCCCACCCGGGCGGGGCAAAGCCCCGCCCCCACATCCTCTGCCGAGCCCCGCCGCCCCAGTGTCCGGTCAGGCCTGCGCGCTCAGCCCTGCGCGCTCATGCCGCCGACCTCGCGCGCCCGGCGCAGCAGGCGCACGAACGCCGCCTGGTCGAGGTCGGCCGCCTTCTTGATCCGGATGCAGCCCTTCCCGACGTCGACCTTCCCCAGCTCCGGCGCGGCCAGCTCCGGCAGGTAGCCCTTCTCGTCCGCCGCGCAGACGTAGATCGAGATCCCGGCCTTCCGGCTCGAGAGCCCGACGAGGAACGCGTCCCCCTCGCAGCCGCTCCTGGACCGGTAATGGAACGGGCCGTACCCGATCATCGCGCTGGCGACGCCGGTGGGGAGGTCGGGGAGCGTGCGCCGGATCAACTCGTGCAGCGCGCGGACCTCCGAGCGGCGCGGCTCCTCGAGCGCCGCGATGTACGCGTCCGGCGTCGCGCCCGGGATCGCCGCCATCGTGGACGACGTGCGGCTCCGGCTGACTGACTTCTTCGTCGCGGCCTGCTTCGTCGCGGTCTTCTTCGTCGCGGTCTTCTTCACCGCGGTCTTCTTTGCCGCGGTCCTGTTCTTCGACTTCGTCGTGGTCGGCATGACTCGAAATCTACGGCGATTCGGGCACAGCGAGTGACGCCGCGCCGACGCCACGCCGCGCCGACGACACGCCACGCCGACGCCGACGGCTCAGCGTGGCGCTTGCGGCCGGACCGGGATCGGCACGTTGCAGACCTCGATCCTCCCGGCCGGGAGCTTGTACCACTCCTCGCGCCGGTTGCGCCGCGACTCGACCAGCGCCGTGAACGCGGGCGTGTCGGTGCGCAGCACCTCGAGCCGCACGCGCTCGGCCTCCGGGACGTCGGCGGCCACCCGGATCGCGCGGATCGGCACGCGCTGCTCGGGCCGCTCGTAGAAGCCCATCGGCGCGGGGCCGCGCGGCAGCACGGACAGCAGCTCCATTCCCTGCACGACCCGCCCCGCGAGCGTGATGTTGCGGTCGAGGTGCCGCGGCGCGTGGCCGATCACGACGTACAGCTCGGTCCCGCTGCCGCTGTCGGCGTCCACGTCGCGCGCGACGCCGAGGGCGCCGTAGCAGTGCGTCATCCACGCGAGCCCGGCCTGCGGGTCGCGCGCCGCCGGGAACCCGCCGGCGAAGCCGGTCTCGGGCGCGTACGCGTCCCGGTCGGGCAGCGCGGTGAACGCGAGCCCCTTCGCGGGCCGCGCGAACTCCGCCTTGATCTTCTTCTCCGCGGTCTTCGGCTGGCGCTTCTCGTCCGGGTCGCCCCACTGGACGACGTAGTTGTCCTGCGAGCGCATGAAGGCCAGCCCGTCGAAGTAGCCCTCGCGGACGAGCTTCCTGACGTTCGCGACCGCGAGCGGCGCGAACTCCGGCGCGAGCTCGATGACGACGCGCCCCGCGGCGAAGTCGAGGTAGAGCGTGTTCTCGGGGTCGAGGCCGCGCCAGTCGCCCGGCGCGGTCGCCGCGAGCACCTCCGCCATCGTCGGCGGCTTCGGCTTCTCCGGTGCCCTGGGCGGCGGCGCGGGCGCGGGCGCGTTCGGCGCCGCGGGGGCGGGCGCGGGCGCCGCGGGGGGGCTCTGGGGCGCGGCGCTGACGGCGGCCGACGCCCCGGCGAGGAGGGAGACGAGTGCGAGGGAGGCGGCGACCGGGAGCGTTCTCATGCGCGCAGCTTCTCACACCTGGCGGCGGACGGATTTCGGACGGTCCCGCGAAGGCCGAGCCGTTTCGGACGGGGCACAGCCCCGCCCCCACGACGTTCGCCGCGGCGATCAGCAGGCCGCGGGCCTACCAGCGGAAGAGCGCCGACCCCCACGTGAACCCGGCGCCGAACGCGGCGCAGAGCACGAGGTGCCCCTCCCGCAGGCGGCCCTGGGCCACGGCGTCGCTGAGCGCGATCGGGATCGAGGCGGCCGAGTTGTTGCCGTAGCTGCCGATGGTGACCATCACCTTCTCCATCGGGATGCCGGCGCGCTCGGCGGTCGCCTCGATGATCCGGCGGTTCGCCTGGTGCGGCACGAACAGGTCGATCTCCGCGGGGTCGACGCCGGCCTTCTCGATCGTCTCGAGCGCCGCCTGCTGCATCGCGCGCACCGCGTAGCGGTAGACCTCGTTGCCGTTCATCCGGATCGTGTGCAGGTTCTGGTCGACCGTCTCGTGGCTCGCCGGCATCCGCGTGCCGCCGGCGGGCTGGATCAGCAGCTCGGCCAGCGTCCCGTCGGCGCCCCACGTCGTCGCGAGCAGGCCGCGCCCGTCGTCGTCGCCCGGCGCGAGCACCGTCGCGCCGGCGCCGTCGCCGAACAGGACGCACGTCGTGCGGTCCTGGTAGTTGGTGATGCGGGACAGCTCGTCGACGCCGATGACGAGCACGCGGCTCGCCTCGCCCGACTTGATCAGGGCGTTGCCGTTCAGCAGGGCGTAGAGGAAGCCCGAGCAGCCGGCGCCGATGTCGAACGCCGGGATGTGGCGCAGGCCGAGCTTCGCCTGCGTCCAGCAGGCGGTCGAGGGGAACGGCGTGTCCGGGGTCGCCGTCGCGACGACCAGCGCGTCGATCTCCTCGGCGGCGACGCCGCACGCCTCGAGCGCGCGCCGGCCCGCCTCGGCGGCGAGGTCGGAGCTGAGCACGCCCGGCGGCGCGACGCGACGCTCGCGGATGCCGGTCCGGGTCACGATCCACTCGTCCGTCGTGTCCAGCCGGTCCACGAAGTGCTGGTTCGTGAGCACGTCCGGCGGGACCGCGGCGCCGATGCCGAGCAGCTTCGCGCCGCGCGGGCGGACGGCCGGGGGGGTGGAGCGCGGACGTTCGGCGGTGTGCGAGGCGTGATGCACCGTGACCTCCCGCGACGATGGTGCGCGGGAGTTGTCACGGTCCGGTCGGGATCCCCGGATCCGGCGTGGGGGTGGGGCTTCGCCCACCCGGCGTGGGGGTGGGGCTGTGCCCCACCCGGGCCCCGCCCCCACGGAAACGCCGCGGGGCGATGAGGCGCCGCCCCACCCGGGCGGGGCACAGCCCCGCCCCCACGGAAACGCCGCGGGGCAATGAAACGCCGCGGGGCGGCCCGTGGGCCGCCCCTGCAACGTCGTTTCGATCTATGTGCAAACCGGGCTCAGGACCGGGCGGCCTCAGGCCGGAGGGAGGACGTCAGACGGGAAGCGTCACGCGGGGGGCAGGATGACGGTGTCGATCACGTGGATCACGCCGTTGCTGGCCATGATGTCGGTCGCCGTGACCTTCGCGTCGTTGATCCGCACGCCGGAGCGGGTGTCGATCATGATGTTCGAGCCCTCGACGGTCTTCGCGGTCTTCAGGTTCACGACGTCGCTGGCCATGACCCGGCCCGGGACGACGTGGTAGGTCAGCACCTTCGCGAGCTTCTGCGGGTCCTTGAGCAGCGCCTCGACCGTGCCCTTCGGCAGCTTGGCGAAGGCCGCGTCGGTCGGCGCGAACACCGTGAACGGCCCCGCGCCCTTGAGGGTCTCCACCAGGCCGGCGGCCTTCAGCGCGGTGGCGAGCGTCGTGAAGTTCCCCGCCGCCAGCGCGGTGTCGACGATGTCCTGCGAGGCCTGCGCCTGGCCCTGCCCGGACCCGCCGCCGTAGGCCGCGTTCATCACGTTGAGCTTGCCTTCCTTCGACTTCGCTTCGCCGCAGGCGAGGGCCGCGGGTGCCGCAAGGACCAGCAGGGCCGCCAGGGTGGCGAAACCGGTGCGGGTCGCGATCGAACGGGTCATCAGAACCTCCTGCCCCTCGGGGCGTTTGACGAGACTCGCTATTTGTACAGGCAGTGCGGCGCCTTGTCAAACAGAAATTCTGGACAATGTTTGGACGATCGCGATTTTGTCCAACCCGTTCCTGTCCGGCCCTCTCCTCGTGCGGTCCTCTCCTACAGCGAGATCGAGCCCTTCCGGAAGTCCGTCCGGCCGATCCGGGCGTTCACGAGGACCGGCCGGCCCGCACGTGCGGCGGCCCGCGCCTCCTCGAGGACGGCGTCGATGCGGTCGTCCCGGTCGATCCGGAGCGGGACGGCCCCGAGCGCCTCGGCCGCCCGCTCGTAGTCGGGCGTGCCGAGCTCGGTCCCCACGGCATCGCCGAGCAGCGCCACCTGGTCCCGCGCGATCTGCGCCCACGCGCCGTCGTTGCCGACCACGGCGATTACCGGCACGCCGCGGCGCGCGAAGGTGTGGAACTCCGCGAGCGAGAACCCCAGCGCGCCGTCCCCGAACAGCGCCCAGATCTCCGCGCCGGGCCGGGCCGCGTGCGCGCCGAGCACGAAGCCCGCGCCCACCCCGAGCGTGCCGAACACGCCGGGATCGAGCCACGACAGCGGCCCGCGCGGCCGCACGACGTACGACGCCGTGGCCACGAAGTCCCCGCCGTCGGCGACCACGATCGCGTCCTCCCCCAGCGCGCGGTCGATCGCGCGGCAGAGCGCGAGCGGGTTGACGGGCGGCGCGGGTTCGCGCGCGAGCGCCTCGATCTCCGCGTCGCGCGCCGCCTCGCGCGCGCGCAGCGTCTCGAGCCACGCGGACGGCGCCGCGGGCCCCTCCGGCCGCGCGTCCGGCCGCGCGTCGAGCCGCGCGGCCAGGTCGACGAGGAACGCGTCGGCGGCGGCCTCGACGAGCAGGTCGGGGCGCCGGTTCTTCCGCGCCTCCGCGGGGTCGCGGTTGACGGACACGAGGCGCGCGCCGCCGCCGATCGAACGCCCGTAGTCGAGCCGGAAGTCGCACGGCGTGCCCGCGAGCAGCACGAGGTCCGCCTCGCGCAGCGCCGCCCGGCGCGCGTGCCGGAACTGCCGCGGGTGGGAGGCGCCGAGCAGGCCGCGCGCCATCCCGGACAGGAAGACCGGCAGCGGCAGCGCGGCCACGGCCCGCGCGAGCGCCGGCACGTCGGCGCCCGCGGCGAGCGCCTGGCTGCCGACGAGCAGCACGGGCCGCTCGGCCGCGCGGACCCACGCCGCCGCGCGTTCGACGGCGGAGGCCGCGGGGCGCTGCGCGCCGGGCCCGCGTCGTGCGTCCGCGGCGCGGGACC
>JADHED010000413.1_pt1 | contig 52730 bp, 29 predicted proteins | sample 8952041 | NCBI WGS metagenome assembly JADHED01 (sample SAMN16124423, study PRJNA663239) | bioreactor sludge metagenome | isolation source: sludge (control) | place: India:Bengaluru | collected 2018-09-08 | reverse complement strand
CCAGTTAACTTAAACCACTGTCCTTTTTGCTCCAACCTTTGGGGAGCGCCTCGATCCTGCACGATCCACTGGAGGAGCTGGGCTTTTTCCGCGCGGCTCAAATTCGAAATGAGAACCTCGGCTTCGTGAAGTGAACTCATGATCCCTCCTGGTGGATTCTCCGTTCAGTCTCCGAAATCAGACCTTACTCGAACAACGACCCGTTCCCTGAACTTGCCGCGCCCTTGCCTCGCGGTTTCCGTGGCGCCTTCTTCGTCTCCTTGGCCGCAGCCTCTCCGGCAAGCCGCTCTTCTTCCGCGCGCTCGGCGTTGAGAGCCAGAAGGCGGGCCAGAACCTCGTCGCGAATCTCGTCCGGCCAGCGGTAGCGCCAGGGCTTCTTTCGCTTGCTCGAGGTTTCCTCGCCCTCCTCGTCTTCGAAATTGAGCAGGAACTCGCAGGTCGGGCGAATGTCCGTCCAGCCGTAAGCGTCGAGAACGGCGCGGTCCATTGCGTCGTGCAGCTCCCGCAGGCGGAGGATGTCCGGACCGGTCTCGTTCGGGTCGTGGAAGCGGTTGTAGGTCTTGGTCAGCCCCTCGTTGTTGCGAACCATCAGGGCGGCCCGGAATTCGTAGTACTGCTTGCCGACAGCTTCAAGAGCGAGGTTTGTCTCCCAGCCTGGGGGAAATGGGTAAGTATCAAGAGATCTTGCTGGCACATAAGATAGTGTCTCTCCCTGAGTTGGGTCGAGGAACGTGAACGGGTGGTCTTTCGCCAGAGTTGCGAGCCAGAGCGAGAGCTTCGTCAGGTCCACTGCCATCGGATTCTTGTCGACTCCGTATAGACACCGCTGGGCGACGACTCGCCGAGCCTGGAGAACCTCATCTTCATCGGGCGGGATGTACGGCATGTTGCCGTGAACATGCCAGGCGTGGAGCAGGGCATCTCCGAGCTGGCGGCAAGACTCCACCAAGAAAGCTCCCGAGCCCACGGCAATGTCACAGACTTTCAAGTCAAGGATCTGTTCCGGCTTCGGGCTCGGTCCGAGACGTTCGAGAACTTACCGAGGCCCTCGCTGATGCCCCCGAACGCCGCCGGGTGCGCGAACGTCTCGAGCAGCGTGCGCTCGCGATCGGTAATCGGCACGCGCGATCGCTGGTCGACCCACACCTCCTCAATGCCGAAGTAGTGGGCCGGTGTGACGGTGGAGTACGAGGCGCGGAGCCCGCCCCCGCCGGAGTCGCTCCACCCAGCCCGCGTCGGCGAGGCGCCGCAGCGTCGTCTCGACGGCACCGGGAGCGAGACCGACCCTCGTGCTGGCCTCCTGAGCCTCCGTGGTCGAGAAGATGAAGAGCCTGGCCTCGGTGAGGGCCTCGAGGAGCGCGATGCCCTTCGGCTCGGCGTAGCGGACGGAGGTGGGAGAGGCGGTGGTCATAGAGAAGTTCCTACGTAAACGTACGCCATGTGCGTTTACGTAGCAAGAGCTTGAATGAAGTGGCCTTTTGACCGTTGGCCTCATAACCCAAAGGTCGTAGGTTCAAATCCTGCCCCCGCAACCAAGAACGAATTCGCGAAGTGAAAGCGGTTACGACGGACCCGGCGAAAGCCGGGTTCTTGCCTTTCGGGACGAATCAGGCCAAGTGGGTGGGGGGTAGTCCTTTGCCGGGCACCCGGCTCTATCTTCTTTCCCTTGGCACCCGTTCTGTTCTAAAACCGTCCTGTGTACCAGATCGTCCTCGTGTTTCTGGGCGGGGGAGCGGGCTCAGTGGCGCGGTACGGGGTTTCGCTTCTCGCGGTCCGGCTTTTTGGAGCGCGCTTTCCATGGGGGACCCTCGGCGTGAACCTCGCAGGGTGTTTTCTCATCGGGCTTCTTTTTTCTCTCGGGACGCAAAGAGGGCTCATCAGCCCCAACACCCGTCTTTTGTTGATGACGGGGTTTCTTGGCGGGCTGACCACCTTTTCCACCTACGGCCTCGAGACGGTCAACTTCGCCCTCTCCGAATCACGATTGAACGCCCTCATGAGCTTCGCCCTCAACAACGGCCTTGGGCTAGCTCTCACCTTCCTCGGCCTCTGGGCGGGAAAAACTCGTTAAAACAGGAGACAGCCTTGCCGATCCCCTATGCCGTCATCGAGGTCTTCACGAGTGAGAAACCGGGCTGGAAATCGAAGTCTGTTTCCTCGGCGATCGTTGATCTCGTCGCATCACTCAAGATCCCGGCCCGGTCAGCTGTCTTTCGCGGCTCTTCCGGTTCTTTCGAAACCGGAGAGATCGTCTCGACCGCCCTCGAGGTTCTCTCGTTTCAGGTGCCGGTGAAAATCGAGATCATCCTGCCGGAGAACCACCTCGCGGCCACGCTCTCGCTCGTCGAGGCGCTCGTCCTGGACGGGGTCATCCTCGTGCGGCGCGCAGATGCCAGCCTTCACCGGGTGGAGAGCCGGCTTGTCCCGCGGCACCTTCTTGTTGGCGACGTGATGACGCGAAACCCCGTGTCCATCGATCCGGAGTTCTCCGTGAGCCGTGCGCTGACCATTCTTCTCGAGTCTCCCTTCCACGCCCTTCCCGTCGTGGACAAGAAAGGGCGGCCCGCCGGGATGCTGACCCAGGGCGACCTCATCAGGAAAGCTGGACTCCCCTTCCGCTTCGGACTCCTCCCTCACCTCGAGGAGGGGTCCGCCAGGGCCCTCATGAACGCTCTGGAAACCAAGAAGACACGTGAAGTGATGACGTCTCCCGCTGTCACCGTGACAGAGAGCCAGCCGCTCAGGGAGGCCGTCCGCTTGCTTCTTGACCGGGGACTCAAACGAATGCCCGTGACCGGCGAGGACGGAAAACTCACCGGCATGTTGGCCCGCCTCGATGTCTTCCGGACGGTGTCGCTTTTGGCACCGGACTGGAAGAAGTTCCGGGAGGAGAACGTGCGCGTCGCCGGGGTCCGTTTCGTTCGAGACGTCATGCAAGATTCCATGGAGACTGTTCCGCCAGAGGCGCCCGTGGAGGAAGTGTTGAGACGGCTGGCCTCTTCGGGATCGCAGCGCCTGGCCGTCACCGGAAAGGACGGAGAGCTTCTTGGAATCGTCTCGGACCGGGATGTGTTTTCGCGATTCGCCGAGGCCCGTCAGAGCCTCCTCACCACTGCTGCCGAAAAGCTCGGCATTCACCGGACGCGAATACCATGGGAGAGTAAGCAACACGGGCTGGCAACGGCCGAGAGGGTCATGACACCCAACCCCGTCTGGGTGTCTCCCGAAACACCGATCCAGGAGGCCTTCCAGATCATGCTCGACAGGGGGCTCAAGCGGCTGCCCGTCGTGGACGAGAACCGCCGTCTCATCGGGATGATCAGCCGGGACGCTCTCTTGCGATGCGCCATGGCTTGTGAGAGCGAAGGCTGAGGCGTTTTCCACGGCGACCCTCTCCCCCGCTCACGCGGAGCGAGGGGAGGGTCAGGCTCATCTTGAAAGCGAATCGGAATAAGAGTTAGAACGCCACCTGAGCCGCGACAACGAACTGGTTGTACTTTTCGTCCAGGACGTTATTTACCTTGCGGCCCTCCTGCTCCACGCCATACCACTCTGCCTTGAGGTTGATGTTCTTCCCCTTGATCATGTAGTGGAAACCACCCGTGATGACGGTGAGCTTGTCGCCGTCGACATCCTTGTTGGCGTCGTAAATTTCGTACCGGGCGCCGATGCGAAATTGCTTGGCAAACGTGTAAAGGGCGGAGACGTAGAAACCATCCCTGTCTATCTCCGTGCCGTTCGTCTGGCCATCCGTCGCCTTTCCATACTCGGCCCGCAACATGAGCGGGAGCGTTTCCGTTCCGTCCCAGCGGAAGTGAGCACCGATCCGGTCACGAGTGAGCGCCTGCGTCCCCTGGTTGCCGGTTCCCCCTGACACGCCAGCAACCATTCCCTTCACCGGTTTCACATCGAACCGGGCGGCATAAAACAGCCTGTCGGAAGTTCCCGCAACATTTGAAGGCAGCCCGCTCGTGATCGAGGCCTGGGCGGCAAACATCTCTCCGTACTCACCCTTGTAGAAGAACCCCATCTGCCTCTGGTCGCCGATGATCCGGGTGATGCGGGCCCTCTCCGCAAAATCGATCTCGGAAGACGAGCGAAGCCCTTCCTCCGTGATGGCGATCTTCTTCTGCCCCAAGGTGAACTCGTGGCCCTTTAGACCAAGGTACGAGATTCCGAGATCCTGGAGGATCTTGTCGTCGTTCCCAGATGTGAAGTTCTGAGTCTTGGCGGGGTCGATCATCACTTCAAAACCCCAGTTCGGCGTGACCTTACCCGAGAGTTTCATCTCTGCTCGCCGCAAGCGGAACGTGTTCACACCTGTCGGGTTCCCAAGGTAGCTCGAACCAGACCCCTGTTCGGAATCGTCCCCGAAATACCAGGCTTGCAGCAGCAGCCCAAACTTCAGCTCACCATCGGCAACCTTCAGTGACGTGGGGAGCACGGGCTTGGGAGCTTCAGGCGCCTTGTACGGCCGCACTTCGGAATCCTTGTTGTTTTTCAGGTTGTAGAGATCCAGCGCATTTTCGTTTTCGAAAACGACCGTTTCTCCATTCGGCCCATAGCCAATACGGGTGATGGACTTCCCCATCTCACCCGACTTTTCCCACAGTTCGAACTCCGTGGGGGTGTTGAAAACGTAGATTCTCCCCTCGCGCGCGACCTGCTTATACCAGAGTGTGTTGACTTGGCCGCTGGCGGTGCCCGAGAGAACTCCGGCCAGCAGTAGTGCGCCGGCGAGGGCTTTGAATCGAGTCGAAAACATGTGACTCATCTCCTTTCAGGGATCAAAGAAACCGCCGGGAGTCTTGGAGATGGGCCACTTCAACTCCGTGAAGAAGATGTAAGAACCCCGTAAAGCCAGCGTCCCCGTCAAAGCCAGCGCCGGTCCTTCTTCTGATCCATCTTCCGCATCAACGCCGAGTAAGGTACGGTTCAGGAGATGAGCCCGCGCCTTCCGCGCTCCACGCACGTGCTTCTCTTCAAATCAACTCGTCCTCTTGCAGCCCTCTTCCTCGCACTCAATCTCCTTTGCAATCCGCTGGAAGGAGCTGATGGGAAGAAGCTCGTTTTCATTTCGTGGGATGGGGCTCCGGACTGGGTCGTGGACAGGCTGCTTCACGAGGGCAAACTCCCCGCTGTTGCCAGATTGGCGAGGGAAGGTGTGCGCGCCGAAGCCATGATCGCGTCCTTCCCGTCCAAGACGGCCGTGGGGCACGCCGCGCTCTTCACGGGTTGCTGGGGCGTCACCAACGGAATAACCGGAAATCTGGTGCCCGTCCTGGCCCGCTCCTTGCACACCGTCATGGAGACTGCTTCCGGGTTCTCGTCCTTGTCGTTGAGAGCCGAGCCCATCTACGTCACCGCAGCCAAGGCGGGCCTGAGGGTCGCCGTACTCTCCGCGACGCAGGCCTACCCGCCGGGTGTACACATGGCCGCTGTCGAGGCGGCAGGCACGAAGAACGGGACTCTTCTGGCGCTTTCTGGGTTTGAAGGACTGGTCGCGCCCCACGCGATGCTGGACGCCACGAACCTGGGCCCCAAGAAGGGAGGGTGGACGAGAATCCCGCCCCACCGGGGAACCCCACTCGAACTGACCATCCTGGTTGCCGAGACCTCCTTTTTTGGACTCGTCTATGACGATCCAGCCGATCCGGTCGAGGGCTACGACACGGTTTTGATCCGCCAGGAGAGCCGCGACGCCCGGCGGGCGGTTGCGTCCGTGGTGCTCAAACCCCGCTCTGCCAGCGAGACTCCGGACCAGTGGGGAGGCCCCTTCCGCGCCAGGCGGGGTTCCATTTGGGGAAACACCTTCTTCCGGCTCTTCGAGCTTTCCAGGGATGCTAAGAACCTGTCCCTTTATGTCCGCGCCGCCCACGCGGTCCAGGGGAGCGCACCGCCCAAGGAAATGCTCTCGTATTTGGAAGCGTACGAGGGATTCCATGACGACAACTTCGAGGCCTACACACGGGGAAAACTCGGGCCAACTCTCTGGCAAGGCGGCAGCGGCGAAGCGGAGCGGCGGGTCATCGAGGGGGTGCGATTCGACGTGATGGAGCGCATCCGGGGAATTCGCTACGCGACCCAGGAATGGCGGCCAGATGTGCTCTTTCATTACACCCCCACGATTGACAGCGCGGGCCACGCCTGGGTAGGCGCCCTGGACCCGAAAAACCCGGGTCATGACCCTGCTCTCGCCATGCGCATTTGGCCTTTCTACAGCCAAGTACTGGAGTTGGAGGATCACTGGCTAGGCGCCATTCTCGACATGACGGGACCCAGCACCGCGGTGGCGCTCGTGAGTGATCACGGCATGCAAGGCGTGCGTTCCTTCTTCTACCCCAATGCCGTCCTCGCCCGGGCAGGCCTTTACGCGGAGGTTTCTTTCGGCACACCGGACCTTTCGTTGACGAAGGTCCTGTCTCCTCGCTGGGGTGACTTCAGCCTTGTTGTCAACGGGACGGACTGGAAAGGCGGAACGGTTGCGCCCGAGGAGAGGGATGAGGTCTTGGCCAAAGCGGCGGAAGCTCTTCTGGCAGCACGTGACCCATTCACCGGGAAACCCGTCGTTACGGCGGTCCTGCCCGCGGCCATGCTCGGCATGATGGGGCTCGGCGGCCCCGCTGGCAGCGATCTGTATTTCGATGTGGCCAACGGTTACTACCCCGCGTCCGGCCCATCAGACAAGATCGTGACCCCTAGCCGGACGCCCGCCGGATCGGGTGAACATGGATTCCTCCCCCAGCGCCGCGAAATGCAAGCCATCTTCTACCTCTCGGGTCCTGGTATCGCCAGGGGCAGGACGATCCCGCCCATCAGACAAATTGATGTCTTTCCGACACTCGCCGCCTACCTCGGCATCCCCGTTCCCTCCACGGTAAGTGGACACGCCGTGGGAGGCGTTATCATGCCCTGAGTGGTCCCCCTCCTCCTCGGAGGTTTCTTTTTCAGAAGGAACCGGTGCCGTGAAAGCGAGGAGAGCCCTGAAGGCGTGGACTATACTTTTTCAAGAACTCGAGCCAGACGGAGGTCCCGTGCCCAGACAAGTGCCCATTCGTGTGTCCACCCTGTTCCGATTCGCCAGTCTCTTCCTTGCCGCGGGGTTTTCGCTCTCGATAGAGGGCGCCGTGACGTATTTGCCCGGGGTGGCGAACACCGATGGACGGAATGGCACGCATTACTCTTCAGACGTCAAGATCCTCAACCGCGGACTGGCTGCTGGAAGTGTCATCTTCGAACTCATCCCGGCCTCCGGCGAGGCGCCTCCCCCCGTGTGGAAGACAGTCCAGGCTGGAGAAACGCTCGTCACCTCGAACGTCCTGGAGAACCTGTGGGGCCTTTCGGGCATGGGGACGCTGAAACTCTCCATCGATCAGCCAGCCGTCATCACCGGCAGGACTTTTAACGACGCCGATCCCTCCGGAACCTTCGGAACGGCTCTCACCCCCGTCGCTCACGACGATCTCCTGGAATCCGGGGACACCGGCCATGCCCCGTGGGTTTCCGAGTCTCCCGACAGTTCGACGCTCTTCAGAACGAACCTTTCTGTCTTTCTCGCACTTGCCGGGTCTTCGGTCGACATCGTCCTCTTTGACTCGACCGGGCGTGAAAAGGGCCGTACCAACGTCTCTGGAGGCCCGCAGACGTTTCAGACGTCTGTCAGCGCTCTTGTGCCCGAAGGGCTCCCCCTCGGCCGCGCGGAGTTCCGGGTCTTGAAGGGGAAGGCCGCGGCCTACGTTTCGGTCACCGACAACTTCACCGGCGACGGCATCTCGGTTCCCGCGGAACTCCCCCCTCTGCAGAAAACCCGTTCTGTCATGAATGGCGTGGCTTTTGCCGCTGGCAAGGATGGCACGTTCTTCCGGACTGACATCCGGCTGTTCAATCTCTCGGATGTCACGGCCATCGTCACCGTCACCCCGCTCTCCATCCCGGGCGTCAAAAACCCGGCAACCATGACCCTCTCCCCCGGGGAAGTGAGAGAAGTGACAAATGCCATCGGAACGCTCCTCAACGCTCCGGAGGGCTCGATGGGATCTCTCCTTTTCACCGCGAACGAACCGGTCATGGTTTTGGGCCGGACGTCAAACGTCAGGCGGGACGGGACCGGGGGCACGTACGGCGCGTTTCAGCAAGGAAGAGACCAACAGGTCTTTCTCACACGCGGCTCGACGGGGACTCTGATCGGTCTCCGGCAGACCTCGAACCGGCCGGGCTACCGGAGCAACATTGGGTTCCTTTCGGGTCCAGACGGGGCAGCCGTCAGCCTTTCCCTGAAGTCCCGCACGGGAACCCTCCTGGCATCAAACGATAGCCTGACGTTTTCCCCACTCGAGTGGACTCAGCCCAGCCTCGCCCTTCTCTTCCCCGTCCTGACCATTCCGGACGATTCCACCCTCGAGATCACGCCCCGCTCAGGCGAGGTGGATGTTTACGCGAGTGTGGTCGACAACGCGACCGGAGACCCCGTCATCGATGCAGCCCAGGCGGCAAAACCCTTTTCCTGCCCGGTTCCCGAAATCCTCTCATTCGAGGCTTCTCCCGACACTCTGAAAGCCGGCGGAAACGTGACCCTGAGTTTCACGGTGAGCGGCGCGGATAGCCTGACAGGCCTTCCCGGGGCACAGCCCCCTGCCGGCTCAGTGACCGTGGAGGTGTCCACGAGCCGGGTTTTCCAGCTGTCGGCGGCAAACCCCTGCGGGACCGTCACCAAGACTGTGAGCGTCATGGTAGGTCCCCCCGTCATCCAGCTCGCCTCCCCTTCCTCGGCGAGCCCTGGCGAACTCGTCACCTTGAGAGTCACCGGCCTCGCAAAGCCAGCAAACATCGGATCCGTCCTCGTCAAGTTCCCCGATGGCATCAACTTCCGGACAGAAGCCTACAGCAAGGAAGACTCGAGCGAGATCTGGTTCCTGGTGCCGTTCCTTCCCGACGCAACCCAGGCTTCCGGTTACCGTGCCGGCACGGCCGCTCTTTCGATCGATGTTTCCGGCCAGTCTTCCAATGCCGTCCCCTTCACCATCTCGACCCTGAAATTCGTGGGGGACTCATTTGGCGCATTTAATACCTTCCTCAACAATTCCTTCGGCCCAATCAACACCATCTTGACGGCTGGCGAGAGGGTGCTCGAATTTCGTCCCGGGTTTGCCACCTTCAGCACGGCCGTTCGTGGTTACGAAACACTTCTGAGAAAGATCGCGGCGGACCTGACGGCCGCCGAAACAACGGTCACTCCAGTGGACATCCCCTCTTCCGAGGTTCCTGTTCCAGAAACGGTCACGGTGGCCAGAGGGGACCTCGGGGTTTTCCTTGCGCTCTGGCGGAACGTCCAGGCGTCCTCTGCGCGCCTTTCGTCCCTTCTAGGCTGGCCAGGCGGCAGTTCCACGCCGTGTCTTGGTTCCCGCCACCCGGCCCTCGGCTACTGCGTATCCCTGAAAGCTCTGGACGCGGGCGAACTATTCGCCAACACGTCGATGGGACCTCTCCGCGGAATCGGCTTCAAGGGCGGCGGAACCATCACAACTGGTCCGGCAAGCGGGCTCTCCGTGCTCTTCTCAAGTTACAACAACGCCCTGGAAACGGCCAGGGGAGCATGTCCTGTAGTGTCCGTCTGGCTCGAGGACATTGTCATCAACCCCGATAGAACAGACGTTCAAGGGACGGCCGAGGTCAAGGCAGAGGCCTTTTTGGAGCCCCTTGTCAGCCAGGAGGCTTTGGCGAACCACATCGGCAGCCGTTTCACGAAACGAATGACCAAGAAGTTCACCTCCGGTCTTTCGGCGGATCTGAAACAGAAATGGTCGGCCGCCGCCTCAAACATCCTGACTCAGCAGACGGCCAGCATTCGCAATACAGTGACGAACTGGCTCAAAATCCACGGACCAGTCAAGTCAACGGCCTACCGCGGCCAGGTTGGCTCCTGTGACCTCGACATGACATTCAGCCGGCTTTCGCCCGGCGTCTACGCCCGCCTTGACGAGACCTTTGAACAAGGAAAAGACAGCTTCTTCATCAAGGGGATCAAGCGGGGAACGGAGGTTTTCTACCTGGCCCCAAAGCCCGGCAGTTTTCTCTTCGTTCCCGCGGAGGCGGACGAGGTCTTCACGAACCCGGCGCCGGGACTGTCGAGTCCGGTTTTCACCGTTCCCCTCAGGAGCGGTGGAACGACCGGGTTCTCGGTAAGTGGGATCCGGCTGGTGCGCGTCTTCCCGGATGAGACGACCGAGACATTCATCGTGGGTACGCCCAGACAGGCCGTGACCCGGAGAATTCCCTTCAAGTTCTCTGGTTCGGGCGCTTTTGCCGGGAATGTCATTCAGATTAGTTCCGAAGACGATTTGACCTTCACCGTCAAGGTCAACGGGCTCGCCCCGGCGCAGCGGCTGAATGAGATCTTCTTCGACTTTGCCTTCCTCTTCAGAAGTCCCCACGGCCAGATGACACTCGCGGGTTCCTTGCGCGAGTCTTTCCTCACAGCTTCTCGCGCCATCGATGGCGTGAACAGAACAACACTCTTCAACAATCTGAGGAGCGTTTCTGTAAGAGAAACCGACTCCTTCCAGGCCGAGGAAAGTTACGAGCTTTTCAACAACCAGAGATTTATCCACAGTAGCGTGGGACAAGGATTCGCGAACCTGGAGTACGTCTTCAGCCCCGTGGTTGCCCCCTGAAGGGCCGCGAAGGAGCCGCCTTTCAATCCCCCCGGACCCCGCGAACGAGGGCCTTTCCTCGAGAGGGTGAGAGTCCGTGGAGTGTGAGGCGGTCCCGGTGCTCTGCAGAAACGGGTTGTTTTCTTTGAACTCCGGCGGCAGCGTCCGCTTCTGAAGGTGCTACGATGGTTCGTTGGAGGTGCCGCGATGCATCTGCCCTTCCTGCCTTCCGGTCGGAGTGGTTTGCGGCCATGCGTGAGCAGTGTTCTGCTGCTCGCAGCTCTCACCCCCGCTTTTTCTCATGCACAAACGGTCACCAGCTTGACGGCCCGCCAGCTGACGGACGGCTCGAAGATGGTGGAAGTCGTCTACGATCTGGCTGGCGCGCCTCCCGAGGGCGTCACTGTTTCCGTGACTTTCTCGAGGACCGGGGGGGCCCCTTACGACATCGTTCCTGACTCGTCTACTTTGTCGGGCGACGTTGGCAGAGGCATCAAGAATGGGACAGGAAAGAGAATACTGTGGGATGCCAAAAGAACGCTTCCCAATACTTACGGCGACACGTTTCGGGGGGCGCTGACGCTAACTCCGGTCAGCACACTCGAGGAGATGACCGTGGTGCTTCCCGGAAATGTTCCGCTGGTGATGGTGCGCATTCCAGGTGGGACTTTCCAGATGGGATCGCCAGAAACGGAGCGCGGGTACAACCCGGCGACGGAAGGTCCGCTCCACCAAGTAACACTCAATACGGACTATTACATAGGGAAGTATGAAGTGACACGCGCACAGTGGCAGGCAATCATGGGTTCTGCCCCGGCGTGTGAAGGGGCCCCGGCTGATACGGACTCTCCCGTGACGTGTGTGCGATGGACAGACATAGTAGGCCCTGGAGGCTTCATCGAGAAACTCAACCAGCACCTTGGCACGGTGAAGTTCCGGCTGCCGACGGAAGCCGAGTGGGAACGCGCCGCGCGTGGAGGAACTCAGACACGGTTCTCCTTCGGTGACGCCCTGGAGTGCAGTGACGGGTGCGAACCATGCGCTCTGTTTCAACAGTATATGTGGTGGTGCGGCAATGCAGGCGGTGTGGGCCATCCAGTAGGCCAGAAGCTGCCGAACCCGTACGGCCTGTACGATGTTCACGGAAATGCTGGCGAACGGGTTCAGGATTGGTGGGGGACGTATACCTCTGGCCCGCAAGTTGATCCGAAGGGGCCCAGTTCTGGCGACGCCCGTGTGATCCGCGGCGGCAACTGGAAGCCGTCGGCTGTTCAGAGCCGGTCTGCCTGGAGGTACGGAGTCTCGGATCTCACAACCGGGGCCGATCTCGGATTTCGCCTGGCGCGGTCCGTTGATCCCTGTTCCTACACTATCAGTCCGGCCACCTTGAATGTCGCTGCACCTGGCATTTCTGGAGCCATTGTGCAAATCCGGACTCAGGGTCAATGTTCCTGGACCGCCACGTCGAACGCCTCCTGGATCACCGTTGCGACCGGTGCGGCGAGTGCGGGAAGCGGATCTCTGAGCCTCGATGTCGCTCCCAACAGCAATTCGGCACCTCGGAGCGGAACCGTTTCCGTCGCGGGACAGACGCTGGATGTTGTACAGGCTGGAACCGGAGGACAGCTCGAGGAAACCGCGGTCTACTTGCCCGGCGGAGTCCCGCTCGTCTTGATCCGGATTCCCGCTGGCACATTCCTCATGGGGTCTCCAGACACGGAACCCTGTCATGATCCTAACGAGTCTCCCGTCCACCAGGTCACTTTGACAAAGGACTACTTCATCGGGAAGTACGAAGTGACGCGAGAACAGTGGGCGGCACTGATGGAGCCCAGGTTCTGGGACACGAGAACACAAGCCGGTCTCCCGGCCGACGGGATCCCCTGGAACAGCATAGCGGGAACAGACGGATTCCTCGAAAGGCTGAATTCCTACCTTGTAAAGACAGGACAGGCCACTTCGAGCCCTGTCCGGTTGCCGACAGATGCCGAGTGGGAACGAGCTGCCAGGGGAGGAACCCAGTCGGCCTATTCATTCGGAGAAGACCCGGGCTGCAACTGCGGCGGTGATTCCAGGCCATGCACACTCGCGGACCAATATGTTTGGTGGGCCGGGAATTCCTGGGGCACCAGCCATCCTGTTGGCCAGAAGCTACCCAATCCGTATGGCCTCTATGACATGCACGGAAACTCCTATGAGTGGGTACAGGATGTCTTTGCTCCTTTCACGGCGGAGCCACAGGTGGATCCGAAAGGGCCCGATTCTGGTCCCCACAGGGTTTACCGGAGCGGATCCTGGGGGGCGGGCCTGGGGGCCTCGCGGTCGGCTCTGAGGTGGTCCATGGACCCCACATGGACCGCTCCCGGATTCCGGATCGCCAGAACCGTGGACGGGTGCACCTTCTCACTTTCGCCCGGAAGCAAGGAGACCGGGGCTTCAGGCGCCACGGGCCAAACATTCCAGATCCAGACGGGGGCGGGCTGTTCCTGGTCGGTGGCATCAGCCGTCCCCTGGGTAACAATTACATCGGCGACAACGGGAACCGGACCGTCAACAGTCACCTACGCAGTTGGAATCAACACAGGTACGGCCCGGCCGGGAAGTATTCGTGTGAGTGGCCAGACATTCACAGTAAACCAGCAAGCCAGTGCGACCCCGAAGGATGACCTCGCGGTCACCTTACCGGGAGGCGTTCCACTCGCCCTGACCCGCATCCCGGCCGGCACCTTCACGATGGGGTCCCTGGCTTCGGAGCGCGGACGCTACTCTGCCGAGGGGCCTGCTCACCAAGTGACGCTGACCCAGGATTACTACATGGGCGTGTACGAGGTGACTCAAGCCCAGTGGCAGGCGATCATGGGGTTTCAGATCCCGATCAATTGCGATGGGGCGACGGCAGGTGCGAACAATCCTGTCACCTGTATTTCCTGGAATAACATAGCAGGACCGGGGGGCTTCCTCGAGAAGCTCAATGGTTACGTTGAAGCAACTGCCCAGGCCGGGGCGATCCGGTTCCGCCTGCCAACAGAAGCCGAGTGGGAACGGGCTGCCCGCGCGGGAACGCAGACGCGATTCTCATTCGGGGATGCTCTGGAATGCGGCGACGGATGTGAGCCCTGCGAGTCGTTTGAGAAGAACATGTTTTGGTGCGGCAATAACGCCGCTGCCGGAAGTAACCCCGTAGGCCGGAAGATGCCGAGCGGCTTCGGGCTCTATGATGTTCACGGAAACGCCTGGGAATATGTCTCGGACTGGTACGGAGCTTACTCGAGCATGGCACAGGTGGACCCTGCTGGACCTGCGTCTGGTCCCGGGAAGATCCGGCGGGGCGGGTACTACGAGGACCTTGCCTCCATCTGCCGGTCAGCGTTCAGGGGGACAAGTTCCCACCCGAGCGTGGAAAGCCCGGTTGTTGGAAATTATTACGTCGGGTTCCGCCTGGCGGGAAGCCAGGCCCCCACGTGTACTTCGTTCTCTGTGAGTCCAGGGTCCGCTTTCCCAGGCGCTGCCGCGGGGAAAATCACTGTAACAGTCTCGGGCTCACCCTCGCCGTGCGTCGGCGGCGCATGGACGGCCGTCTCCACTGCTGACTGGCTGACACTCAGCGAGCCATCTGGAACGGGCCCCGGTAAGTTCGAGATAATCTACCCGGCAAATCCAGACAGTTCGATCAGAAAGGGGACTGTTTCCGTTGCAGGACGTACGGTGACAGTCACGCAAGACGGGATCCAGAAAGGTCCCGAGATTGTCGTCAGTCTGCCTGGAAATGTCCCGCTTACAATGATCCCGATTCCGGGCGGGACGTTCTTGATGGGGTCTCCAGAACCCGAGAGCGGGCGGAGCGAAACCGAGGGACCGCAACACCAGGTCACCATCTCGTCTGAGTACTACATGGGCAAGTTCGAGGTGACGAACGGGCAGTGGCGGGCCATCATGGGAGGTCTTCCGTGGCCATCGTGTGGTGAACAGGGAGATACCTATCCGGTCAGTTGCTACAACTGGGAAGAAGTAACGGGCCAGGGTGGCTTCATCGAGAAACTCAATGCCCACATGGCCGCCACAGGCCAGGCGGGAGGGCTGAGATTCCGGCTGCCCACCGAGGCAGAGTGGGAGAGGGCTGCCCGTGCTGGGAGCCAATCGGCCTTCTCCTTCTCGTCAATTCCAGGTGCCACCGAGTGCCAGTACGGAGATGGCGACCCCTACATGTGGTGGTGCCAGAATAGCGAGAATCAGGCCCACCCTGCCGGCCAGAAGTTCCCCAACGCTTTTGGTCTCCATGACGTTCATGGGAATGTCCAGGAACTCGTGCAGGACTGGTGGGGCCCCTATTCTGCCAGCCAGCAAGTAGACCCAACTGGTCCCACTACAGGCGAGCAGCACATCCACCGGGGTGGGGCGTTCGACTCCCATGGTTACAACTGCAGGTCAGCCGCTCGCTTCCCTGCTTCTTTCGGCGACAGATTCCCGGCAAACGGGCTGCGGCTTTCCGCCTCGAAGCTGAAAACCGGGCCGAGGGTTGCGACCGGCCCCTCAAGGGAGAAGTGAGGGAGGCGATCATGAAAAACAGCAGAGTGCTCCCGTGGTTTCTCCTTTCTGTTCTGGGGTCTGCCGGCGTCGCGAGCGCCCAGACCTTCTACACGAATGTTTTTACGGTTGACACGCGAGAGACGCCCGGATGCCCCGCCTTGTCCACACCGTCACTCTCGGCCCCGGGCAATGGAGCCAGTGTTGCTTCGACATCCGTTCCTTTCTCGTGGCAAACGGTGCAGGGAGCGGAACTCTATGATCTGTACCTCGACACCAGTCCGTCTCCTAATCGAATTGTCCTACCGAACCTCGTCCCGCCAGCGGGAGGGGAGACAACGGTATCTTGTTCCGTGGTGAATCTCCAGGCGGGGGTGAAGTACTACTGGAAAGTGGTGGCAAAAGGCAATCCCACATGTTCCCCGCAGCCGGTATCTCAGTCCGAGGTCCGGTCTTTCTCGACTCCCGGAGGCTGCGAGGTGCCTTCCGGGCTGGCGCTCGAATCGCCGGCGGACAAGGCCACGGGACAGGGAAGCACGGTAACGCTTTCCTGGAAGCCCGCTGCCGGAGCCCGTAACTACGAGGTTTACTTTGGTCCAACGAATCCTCCCTCACGGGTCTATTCGCTAACTCCGTCGACATCCTCGAGGGTCTCGGACCTGGTTTCCGGCGGCAAGTACTTCTGGCAAGTGGTTGCCGTTTCCAGTTGTGACGACACAAAGACCGCGGCAAGTCCGGTTCGAGAATTCACGGTGGAAGGGTCCTGCAAGAACCCGGGCCGTTTTGATCTTGTCAGTCCCAGTTCCGGGGCCCAGGGGCTGGACACCTCCGTCGAATTACAATGGAGTGTCTCTCAGAACGCAAACTATTACGATGTCTTTCTCGGGACGACGGCGTCCCCGCCACTTTACATTTCCGGAGAGACATACACGCAGATTCAGATTGCTGGACTCGAACCCGGCACCTCTTATTACTGGCGCATTGTTGCGAGGACTTCGTGTAACAGCAACGCCATTTATGAGAGTCCTGTCTACACGTTCCTTGTGGGCGCGGTGTGCCGGGAACCCGAGACGCCCCAGTTCACCTTCTCCCCGCCCGCAGCCGTGGGACGCGGGCAGACGTACGTTCTGGGCTGGACCCCCGTGCAAACGGGGTCCGGGGGCGGGTACGTAGTGGAGCGATCGCGTTTTGTGAACTTCAATCCTGTTCTTGACACACAAGTTGTAACGGCAAACTTTGCCTCGTTCGTGGCGTCGGAGATAGGCGATTATTACCATCGCGTGAAGGCCGTCGCCGGATGTGACCCGGGGCGCCAGAGCGGGTACTCGGCACTACAGAAAGTAACGGTTTCGGCGGCGAAGCCATCGGTGATCTTCACGGTGGAGCCGAGAGCGGTCGTGACGCGGCTTGGGGAACGTCCGGAGAACTACCCGAATCAATTCACTTTGGAGAACATAAGTGACAGCGATATTGTCATGAATCTGCCTGCGGTGATTCTGCTGTCAGGGTCGGTGCCGTTCTTCCAGTTCCGGGACCCACTGAACGAGGGAATCTACGTGACGTTGAAGCCGCGCGTCCCGAGAACATTTGAGATCGTTTACAGCTCACAGGGGCTGGACGTGACGGCTGCCCGTTCACTAGAAGCGATCGTGTATTTCGTGGATAAGGAAAGAAAACTGGAGATTCTCCCCTACTCGTATGTAAACCTCAAGATCGGAGGAGAAGAGCGGGGGGCGACACCGGAGTTTCGTCTGCCGGGGGATGACATGACGCCGGTGGAGTACGTGGCATTTCCGGGATTGACCGGGGATGACCAGTTACGAGAACCGATTGTCGTACACATCTACAATCCGGGAACGTCGCCAATGGAAGTGGGAGCGGAGATTGGACCGGAGGTGTGGCTGAAGGCCGAGCCAGGCTGGAATGCCAGACCCATTCCACCGGGAGGGATGTTGGCGGTGAAGCTGTTCACAAACCGGAGCCAGGCGCTTCCGGGATCGGCGTTACCGCGATACACGTACTTGAAGGTGCGGACAAAGGACGGGAAGACGGCGCGACTCCTGGTACAAGACAATGATAGGGCAGCAGTAGGAAGTGGGCGGCCGGTTTTAGGGAGAGATGAGACATCGTACATCGTGCCGTCGGTCGTGCGCGCGACATCTGCGATCGGGAACACGTTCGTGTCGCGTTTGAAGCTGAGCAATTCGGGGAACGTTTCGGTACGGGCGGCGGTCTACTTCACCCCGTACGAGAAAGACGGGTATGGGCCTGAAGTGTTGATGGCACCTGTAACAGTGCCGCCAGTGGATGTGGTGAACATTACCGATCCGCTGGTGCAGCTGTTTGGGCTGGAACCGGGAAAGTTTGGGAGTCTCGAGGTACGAACAGATCAGAAGGTATCCGGGCTGTTGTCTGTAACGTCGTCCGTGGATGCACCGGCGAAAAGTGGGGGGAACTTTGGGTTCCAGATGCCGGTGGTGAAGCGAGGACAGGGGGCGCGCGCCGGGAGGCCGCAAGAGATTTGCGGGATCACCGCAAGCTCGGACTACCGGACGAACTTGATTCTGGTAGAGACAACGGGGCTGGATTCCACAGTAGTGAAGGTGACGCAATACAGCAGCGGCGGGAAGTACCTCGGGGAGAGAAAGGTCACCGTGCCGCGGTATGGAATGACGCAGATCAACCGCGTAGTCAAGGAGCTTGGCGGTGGAGATGTTCAAGTAGGGGCAAGCCTGGAGATCGAGGTGGAATCGGGCGGGGGGAGTGTAGCAAGCGTGATCACGGTGACGGACAACCGGACGGATGATGCGGTGACGTTCACTGGGAGATCACTCGAGGAAGCAGTGGGCTTACCAGGGCGGCTCGCAAAAAAGCCGTCATGGGCACTCTCTGCGGAGACGGTTAAGGTCCTGATTCCGTCGATCGTGAGCGGGTATGTGGCGGCGCTGCCGGGCACGGGGGAGCCGTACATGTTCCAGTCTCTCATGGGGTTCAAGGCGCCGGCGTCGAAAACGGCGGTGTTTGATCTGACGTTTTTTGACATGGCGAAAGACGCCAAAAACCCGGAGGTCCGGAAGAAGCGGGTGGAGGTTGAGAGGCGAAAGACGGTCGAGTACGAGAACGTGATCGAGGAACTCTTCGGAATCCCGCCTGGGCAAGGAGCGCAGGGACCGGTCTTTATCGAAGTTGCAGGCGGCGGGACGGTGTACACGAAGGTGTTTTCGCGGATTCCCGGGCGAGGGACGCTCGGGGACGCATTCCCAGTGATTCCGATCGTGTCGGAAGGGATGACGGGAGGAGTCTCGAGGAAGCCCGTGGAGATCGACGGTCTGGAGCAAGCACTTGTGGAGACAGAGAGCGGGCAGTGGTCCGAGCGGACGCGTGGGACGAGGTCGAATCTGATCTTGAATGAAGTACTCGGGAAGAAGGTGAAGGTAAAAATCAGCTTATTCGAGCCAGGCAACCGCGGGTCGGCAATAGCGGAGAGGGAAGTGGAAGTGAATCCGCTGGAGCGGTTACAGCTGAACACGGTATTCACGGCACTGGGGTTGAACGAGGATGGGCGGCGGAAAGACCGAACGAATGTGAAGTGTTTGGTGCAGGCGTTGGAGGGAGAAGGGATGGTGACGGCCGTCGTGACACAGGTCGACAACGTGACGGCGGACATCCGGAATGGTCAGATGCTGCCCGCTGGGAGCGAGACGGTCCCCGGACTGGGGCCGATTGGGTTCTAGACAACCCTTCTCGAGGAGTTGTCTACGAGGTACGAACCGTTCTTGAGCAAGATGAACCCGGACCAGAGCCGGGGGCTTTTGCCCCCGGCCGATTCCCGCGATCATTTAGCCACGCCCGGGAGAAGGGATGTTCTGGAACTAAATCTCTGGAGCGGACGCCAACGCCCCTTCTCCGTTGTGAAATTCAGTCTGGCTGCGGCGAGCCAAATGACACTTCTCGCATGTCGCCCTTTTGCACCAGGGCCTGATGCATGGCAAATGCATAACGAAGGCTGAACGGCTCGTGCCCCTTCTTCACGACGTGCAAATACTCGTGCAGAAGCGCCCTGTAGTCGGGGTGCGCGCAGTTTTCGATGATCAACTCTGCCCTCTCATGCGGATCCTTGCCCCGCAAGTCAGCCACCCCTTGCTCTGTCGCCACGACCTGCACGGAGTGCTCGCTGTGATCGATGTGACTCACGAGCGGAACGATCGTCGAGATCTTTCCCCCCTTTTGGACCGACGGGCACGAGAAGAAAGAGAGGTAGGCATTGCGGGTGAAGTCGCCCGAACCGCCAATCCCATTCATCATCTGCCGGCCCAGGACGTGTGTCGAGTTCACATTCCCGAAAATATCGATCTCGATTGCTGTGTTCATCGAAACGATACCGATCCTCCGGATGATCTCCGGATGATTCGAGATCTCCTGCGGCCGCATCAGGATCTTGCCACGGAAGAAATCCAGGTTCTTGTAGACCTTCTGCATCATGGGCGGTGAGAGGGTGAGGGAGCAGGTCGAGGCGAATCTCACCCGGCCGTTCTCCAGGAGGGGAACGACGGAATCCTGCAAGACCTCCGTATACATCTCGAAGGGCGGGATCTCGTGGGAGGCCCCAAGAGCGCCCAGCACCGAATTAGCGATGTCCCCAACTCCCGACTGAAGAGGCAGGAAGGTCTTCGGAATTCGCCCTGCCCGGATCTCTGAAACGAGGAACTCACTAATGTTCTGGCCGATCTTCTCGGTCAGGGGAGTTGACGGTTCAAATGCCCCGCTCTCGTCATCCAGATCCGTCAAAACCACTCCAGCGATCTTCTTCGGGTCAATGACACAGAGTGGTGATCCAACACGGTCAGAGACGTGGAACACCGGGATCTCCTGGCGTGTGGGCGGGTCCTGCGGCTCGAAAATGTCATGCATGCCCAGAAGAGCTGCAGGGTGCCGGGCGTTGAGTTCCAGAAGGACTTTCTCCGCCGTCCGGAGATAGGTGGGTGAAACGCCAACGGAAGCCGTGAGAACGACGCCACCGCCCGCGGTGACGTCGGCGACTTCGACGACGGCCCAGTGCACGGGTCCCAGGAAGCCGTAGCGGACGATCTGCGGCAGGACAGAGAGGTGCATGTCAGTGAACTTCACCTGCCCCTCGTTGATCTGTTTACGCAGAGTAGGATCCGACTGATACGGCGTGCGGAACGAAATCGCGTTGGCCCTGGCAAGCGCGCCATCGAGTGAGGGGCCCGTGGAGGCACCGGTCAGGACGCCAACCTTGAACGGACGCCCGGCGGCGTGTTCCGCTTCGGCCCTCCTGGCAAGAGCGGTCGGAATGGCCTTGGCGGCGCCCGCGGGAGTGAACCCGCTGAAACCGATGGTGGCTCCATTCGGGATGAGGGCGGCCGCCTCGTCGGCGGTGAGGATTGGGAACGGTAGAGGCATGAGAGTTCCTTTCGCTTTCTTTTGAAGAAGAAAGCCGTGGAGTCACGTCGTTTGAGGAGTATCGCCTCGAGGAGGGGCCGGAGTCGAGGGGCCCGCCCGCAAGCCCGGTCAGATGGCGGCGTTCGCCCTGCTAACGGCTGGAATAGAACTCGCCATTGCAGACGATGATGTCCGCGTTAACGTCGTCTGATTGTCCCTTCCGCAACGCTCCCTTGCAGGTGTTCGAGACAATGCGGCGCATTTCAGAATCCGAGAGTTTCCAGACCTTGTCTTCCCCGGCGGACGCCAAAACGAACCCCTTCCCCTTCTTGCCGGCAAAGTACTTGTAAGGCGTTCCCCACGCATCCGTCTGCGGCCAGACCTTGAGGTTCTTCGGCGTAAGAAGCCCAGAGAGCTTTTCAAAGCTCGTTTCAGGATACTGCACGTTCTTCATGAAAGAGTCGATCAAGGCCGCGGTGATGTCATCCATCTCCTTGATGACACGCTCTTTGGGCGTCTCGTGAACTGGTTTGAGCGGCGGAGGTGGCGGAGGCTGGGGCTTTGCCACCGACAGAAGCTGTTTCAAGTCAGGCCGGTGTACCAGCCAGTAGCCGCCGTACGCAAGTCCGCTCAGAACCGCGACAGCAAGCGCAAGCTTGACGATGAGTCCCGCTGGAGAACCCTGGGAACCATGCGGCCGCGAAACGGGGCTCTGCAGGGCGGGTCCCATCGAGAGCGGGAGTGTCGCCACGGAAAGCGCCGGAGCCTGTTTCTTCGCGGAAGGCCCAGGCGTGGACGCGGAGATTCCGCCCGAGGGCTTCTTGTAAACCGGCTGCGACGAGGGCTGTGAGGGCTGCTGCGACGAGGGCTGCGGTGGCACCGGGGTCTGCTCCCGGGCAGGAGCGGAAAGCCCGCCAGAACCCTGTTTCACTCCTCCCGAACTTCTCCCAGCGGATGGGCTGGTCCGGCTCGGAGCCGTAAAGGCTCCTGACGAGGGGACCGCCACTGTTGGGGCGTACTCGGTCTTTACAACGGTGTCCGCCTGTCCCTGCTCGACCGCCCGTGAGAGGTTCTCGACAAAGGCGGTGCAGGAGGGAAACCGGGCTTCCGGCTCAATAGCGACGACTCGAGAGAGGACGGCGTTACAAGAAGCCGGCACACGGGGGTTGGCCTGGCTCGGGGGAACGATATAGCCCCTGAGCTTCTGCTCGATGATGGCCGGAAACGAGTCTGAAACGTACGGGGAATGGCCTGTCAGCAGCCGGAAGGCGACGATCCCGAGGGCGTACTGATCGGTTTTTGGACCAGGGGGTTTTTCGGAAATCTGCTCTGGAGACATGTAGTAGGGCGTGCCCAGAATGACGCCGATCGTCGTGAGGTCCCCCCCCTCTCCAAGGCTCTTGGCAATTCCGAAATCCGTCAAATACAGCCGCCCCCCCTTGTCAAACATGATGTTGGCGGGTTTCACATCACGGTGGACGATCCCCTTCTCGTGGGCGAAATCGAGGGCGCTTGCAGCCTGACGAAGCCACGAAATGGCATCCTCGAGCGTGTAGGACCCGCTCTTGATCCGGCTCTCGAGGGTTCCTCCCGAGAGGAGCGGCATCACGAGATAGGCGATGGATTGAACCATCCCAAAGTCGTAGACGGGCAGAATGCCGGAATGCTCCAGGGCCGCGCACGTTCGGGCCTCGCGCGCGAAACGCTCGCGCGACTTGGCGTCACTCGTCAAGTTCGGGCTCAAGATCTTGACGGCAACCGTACGCTTCAGATTGGTGTCGACAGCTTCCCAGACCTCCCCCCCCGCACCTTTCCCGGCCATTTTGACCAGGGAGTAACGCGAGATCAGGAGGCCTGGTTGCGGGTTCACCGCTGCATCATAGCCAAAACATGGCAGTTACTGCTGGCTCAACCTTGACACAGAAGCAGGCATCGCCATGACGAGTTCCATCCCGGCGTCTCTGAGCGCCGCGTTAATCGCGAGGAGTTCCTTCGTTAATACAGCGTCCAGCCGCGCCTGGATTCGGGCAAGTTCGCTCTCGAGTTCCCCGCAGTAAACGATGGACGCTCGCGTGGGCCTGGCGTCCGCTGAACTCACAACGTTCATGATTCCCGCGAACTGGTGATCGAGCCCGGGAGGAAAGTTGAGAACGTCCTGCTCAGCCTTCAACTTCGGATTGACCAGCGTCTCCTCTATCGGATCCAGCTTCTCCAGCAGGGCTTTTTGCAACGGAAGAACCTTCTCGGCTTTCCCCAGCTTCTCCGCGCGAGCCACGAATCCATCCACCTGAGCCTTGACGTCGCGAATCTGCCTGACCATGCCATGAATCTCCGAAAGCCTCCCGGCCAGGCGGGCCAGGAAGGCAGATTGAGCCTCCACGTCTTCGGCGGGAACGTTGAGGGCGGGGTTGGCCACGACATCGAAACTCTGGCTCACTGTTCCGCTTTTGTGAGAGATCCTCACCTTGTAGCTTCCAGGCCCCACACGCGGCCCATCCTTTTCCCCCCACAGGACCGCCCGGGGGAGAAGGTCAGGCCTCATCATCCGAAGATCCCAGACAAACCGGTTCATCCCAGAAACGAGTTCCAGGGGGGCTTCACCCGGCCACTCACCGCTCTCCTTCTTCCTCTCGTCCAGCTTGCTGTTCGTGAAGGTCCGCAGAACCTTGTCCCCCTTGAGGATCTCGAGGGTCACGCGTTCGCCGTCAGCGGGCTTCTCCTTCAACCAGAAATCAATGATGGCTCCACCCGGAGCATTCTTCCCGGCAACATCTTTTTCTTCTCTGGGTGCTCCTCCGGGGTACCGGACCGTCTTCTGCATCCCCGCCAGGGCCAACTCGGCGTCAAGAAGTTCGTCCTTCCAGGCGCGCAGGGAGGTCAGGCCGTCCAGAATCCAGAAACCCCTGCCCTGGGTTGCGACCACGAGGTCGGCGTCTTTCACAAGCATGTCGGTGATGGGAACAGCGGGGAGATTCCTCTGGAAGGGCTCCCAGCGTCCTCCCGCGTCGAACGAGACGAAGATCCCGCTCTCCGTTCCGGCGAAGAGAAGGCCCTTCCGAACAGGATCCTCCCGGACAACGCGCGTAAACGCATTCTCGGGAATTCCGGCGACAATCTTGGTCCACGTCTTGCCGCCATCTGCCGTCCGGTAGAGATAGGGCCGGTCGTCGGCAAACTTGTACCTCGTTGCCGCGATGTAGACCGTTTCCGGGCTGTGCGGCGAGATCTCGAGGGAATTGATCTGGATCTCCTGCGGCATATCCTTCGGAGTTACGTCTTGCCAGGTCTTGCCGTCGTCGCGGGTGACGTGGACAAGTCCGTCGTCGGTGCCGGCCCAGAGCACCCCTTTTACATGCGGCGACTCAGCGAGCGCGAAAATGCTGCCATAGAGTTCAACTCCGGTGTTGTCGCGGGTGATGGGCCCGCCCGAATAGTCCTGTTTTGACTTGTCGTTTCGCGTCAGGTCTGGACTCGCCTCTGACCACGTCTCCCCTTCATCCGTGCTCCTGAGAAGCACCTGGGCCGCGTGGTACAGAACAGCCGGGTCGTGCCGGGAAACCAGGATCGGTGCGTTCCATTGAAACCGGTATTTGAGATTTTTCGGAGCCTGTCCGACCGCCAGTTGCGGCCAGGCGATAATCTCGCGGTCCTCACCGCTTTTGTGGTCGTAACGCGATATACCCCCCCCGTAGCAACCCGAGAAGACAACCCCCTGCTTTTTCGGATGAGGTGCCATCCAGCCGCTCTCGCATCCGCCTGCCGGATGCCAGTGGCGCGCCGAAATGCGGGCTTCTCGAACACGGCTGGGCATGGCCACCGTGGTGTTGTCCTGTTGAGCACCGTAGACCCAGTAGGGGTACTGGTCATCCACAGCCACCCGGTAGAACTGTCCAGTGGGCTGGTTGTCGAGAGTTGACCAACTCTGGCCCGAATCGAACGAGACGGCGGCTCCGCCGTCGTCTCCCTTGATCATCCGGGAAGGCTCGTCCGGGTCAATCCAGAGGTCGTGGTTGTCTCCGTGGACTTCCGGGAGAACCCCGAAGCTCTTCCCGCCGTTTACAGAAACGTGGAGGCGGACGTTGGCCACGTAGACGGTTTCGGCTGACTTCGGAGAGGCAAAGACGTGGGTGTAGTACCAGGCTCTCTGCCGCAGAGCGTTGTCCTCATTGATGAGGGTCCACGAATCGCCGAAATCGTCGCTTCGAAAGAGCCCGCCCTTCTCAGCTTCGACGAGTGCATAAACGCGGCCACTCCGGGCGCCCGAAACCGAGACGCCCACCTTGCCCGTTACCCCTTGCGGTAAGCCCTTCGTGAGCTTCTTCCAGGTTTCCCCGCCATCGGTTGAGCGGAAAAGACCGCTCACGGCACTGCCGCTCACGGCACTGCCGCTCACGGCACTGCCGCTCGAGAGCGCCCAAGGCTTCCTCTCGACGGTCCAGAACCCGGCGAAGAGAATCCGGGGGTTGGAAGGATCCATGGAGAGGTCGCTGGCACCTGTTCTTTCGTCTACAAAGAGGATCTTCTTCCACGTTTTTCCGCCGTCGATCGAACGGTAGATGCCGCGTTCAGGTCCCTGCGTAAAGACGTGCCCCTGAGCGGCCAGATAGACAAGATCGGGGTTCTTCGGGTGGACGATGACTTTGGCGATCTGACGGGTCTTCTCGAGCCCCATGTGCGTGAACGAGCGTCCGCCGTCAGTCGATTTGTAAATGCCGTCGCCGTGGGAGACGTTCCCGCGGATGCACTTTTCCCCCATGCCAACATAAATAACGTTGGGATCAGACTCGGAAACGGCGATCGAGCCGACAGAGCCGGTCGCAAAGGCCTTCCCCCCCAGCGGCTCCCAGCTGCTGCCACCATTCACGGTCTTCCAGATGCCGCCCCCGGTTGCGCCCTGATAGAACGTCATAGGCTGTCCGCGAACACCGGTCACGGCAGTGACGCGACCACCCCGGGCCGGGCCTATGTTGCGGTAGCTGACGCCTTCGAACAGATCCTGGATGGGTTTTCGTGGAGCCAACGGGGAAGCCGGGGCGGAAGCCAGTGGAACGTTTGCGAAGAGGAGCACGGCAAGAACGATCACTCTCACGGGTTGATTCTCGCTTGAAAAGGCTCGCGCAAGCCGCTGCCATGGCAGAATCAGAGGCGTAAGGAGAACGAATTCATGCTCAGGAACGCCACCGCCATTGCAGCCGTCATCGTCCTTGGGTTCACCGCCCAAACTGCTCTGTCTGTCGATCTCGGTCTCGCCGCGACATTGGTCTCAAAGCTCGGTGTCACTCAGAAACAGGCCGAGGGGGGCGCGGGAAGCATCCTCGATTACGCAAAGAACAACCTGAGTAAAGACGACTTCTCGAAAGTGGCCTCTGCCATCCCCGAGACAAACACCCTTTTGGCCGCGGCTCCGAAGACCGAGACATCGGCCCTGGGCTCTCTCGGCAGCAGCCTGGGAGGCTCGAGCTTGGCTTCCGCGGCCGGAATCGCGGCCCTGGCTCCCTCCTTCAAGAAACTTGGGCTCTCCTCGGACATGGTCGGGAAGTTTGTCCCCGTGATCGTTGATTATGCTCAGGCCAAGGGTGGACAGGCGGTCAGCGGTATCCTCGGCAAGGTCTTGAGCCCCGGCACGGCTGCCCAGGCATCTGCGGCCCCCGCTCAGACGACGCCTATTCCGGCCGCGGCCGCCAAGGCGCAGCCCCCCGTTCCTGCCCAGGCATCTGCTTCAGCGCCCGTGGTCGTAACCAAAACTCCGGCCGCCACACCCAAGGCTGCCAAGAGCACTGCCAAGCCGAAGAACACACCGAAAGCCGCGGCCGCGACCAAGACACCCGCCAAGAAGTAAAGGCAAACCGGGTCGAAACCCTGCCAGTTCCCCTGGGCGGTCTTCCTGGGAGGGCAGGCATCCTGCCTTCCCAATGTGGCCCCAGGAGCCCCCGGGGGCGGGCAAGATGCCCGCGCTCCCAGGAATCCAGGGCAAGAGAACCCAGACGACAACCCCCCAGGAAACCAGGAGGAAGGGAGTTCAGAGCACACCCGCCAGGCAACCCAGGGAAGAGCGAGTCCTGAGGGGAGCCTCTAGACGTGGCTACCACTTACGCTCCAGGGCTTCCGCTCTTGCAGCCTCGTCCGCGGGCACCGAGCGCCAGCGCCTGATTGTCCCGTCACGGCCCAGTGTTCTGAGGTCTTGAGTCCCAGGGACGACGGTGGCGTCGAAGAGGCCCTTCTGGTGCCCGCGCAAGACGCCCGTTTCTTGCAGATGTTGGACGTCCCAAAGCCTCAGACTCTCCTCCGCGGCCTGGAAAGTGACGAGCCGCCGGCCGCCTGGCAGAAACCCCGCATAGGGCGCGGCGATTCCATCAATGGAACCCATCCTTTTCTCTTTCTCGAGGTCCCACAAGACCACGCCCCGTCCGTTGATTGACAGGTAACGGCCATCAGAAGAAACCGCCAAGCTGGCCGGTCCTTCTATCCTGTCAAGGTCTGGCAGCGGCCGGTTCTTTCCGAGGTCCCACCTCCTGACCCGTCCCGCGGTATCCGAAATGAGGAGAACCGCGAGGTCCCGCGTGAAGGCCAGCGCATTCGGCCTGTCGCCAGAGTCCGGAATGGCGAGCCGCTGCGCCCCCGTTTCGGCATCCCAGAACCGGACCGTGCGGTCCCCGCCCTGAGGGGCGTACCCCTCGTCTGCTCCTGTCGAGATCAGCCACTTGCCATCGGGAGAATACTCAACCAGATACACCGCGCCCTTGTGCCCGGGGATCTTCATCACTTCCTTCCCGTCTGGCATCTCGAGCACGTGGATGCAGCCTTCTCCCCCTGCCACGGCAAGGCGTGTCCCGTCTGGCGAGAAACCGGCCCCTCCAAGGAAATCGGAAGCCAGTACCCGGGAGAAAAGCTTCTTCCCCGTTTCGGCCGAATAGACGTGCACGCTTCCATCGTTGAGAGCGAGGGCGAAGAGCCGCGCGTCCTTCGAGAACCGGCCGCGCAAGATGCGCCCGCCTTCAGGGAGCAGAAACTCCACGGTATCTGCCTCCGGCCCGGATCGTGAGGCCCGGGCGAGTTCCTTTTCGACGTCCCAGATTCGGAATGTCTCGTCACTGCTAGCGGTAACGAGCATCTTCCCGTCAGGAGAGAACGCCGCGGCGGCGGCATCTCCCAGGTGATCCGGTAACAGTGCCGCAAGAGAGAGTCCAGGGGTGCGCCAGAGCTTGACAGTGCTGTCGTTACTGGCGGTGACCAGGAGATTTCCGTTGGTGGGACCGTCGAGGTACCAGATGAGGGTTTTGTGAGCCTCGACCCGCTGCAGCTCTCGATGAGATTTCCAGTCAAGAGCCAGAAGCAACCGGGTTGACGTCGCAAAGAGGACATCCATCCTCGGAGAGAAGCGAACGGAGTGAATCCAGCCGGTCCCGGGTTCGATAACCTCCAACGGTTCCCACGTCGCCGTATCCCAGAGCCTGATGGTGCTGTCAGCCCCAGCGGAGGCGAGGATCCGGCCGGAAGGCGACGGCGTCAGGACGAAAAACGAGCCGTTCTTGTGGGCCTTCCAGGAGTGCAACTCCTGACCGCTCATGGGGTCCCAGACGAGGAGGCAGGTTCCCGAATTGGTGACAAGGCGGCCATCAGGTAGGAAGGTCACGGCGGTCGTAAGGCCATGGCGGCCCTCAAGAACCCTGGGAGCGGCTGTGCCATGGAGATCGAAGACAGTAACCGAGGAGGATTTGCGGGCTTTCACCACGGCCAGGATGCGGCCATCAGGAGAAAACGCCGCCCTGCCAGGTAAACCGTCGAGGACGAACGTCCGGCGGACCGAAAGCGTGTGCGAGTCGAGTATTCGGATTCGGTTCCCATCTATCAGGCCGAACTCTTTTCCGTGAGGAGAGAACCCCACCCAGGAACCGGGGCTGTCCGAGCGGAGAACTCTGCGGGCGTTGTGGATCCTGCTCCAGAGGTGATACCACTCCCAGCCCCTCCTGTCCTTCTCCCCCGGTTTCGGCCTCTGTTCGTCGAGGAGGCCTGCAAGCCTCGCGGTCTGCCCCGCGTAAAGGGCCTCAAAGGCCAGGTTCATCTGAGCCGAATAGAGGAGCTGGCGGAATTTCTCCTCGCTGGCCTCGGCGCGTAAACGTTCGTTTTCCGCGCGCCGGCCCCTATCCACCGCAAAGAGCGCCAGTGCCAGAAGGAGCGAGATGATGACACTTGCTAAGAGAACCGAGAGAACAACGCCTCTGCGGAAAGCTTCCTTCTGCCGTCTCAACTCCGCGTCTGGCATGCTCTTGACAATCCACTGTTCGTCAAAAGCGGCCGCGTAGATCCGGTTCCGCACACGCAGGAAACCACCTCGCGGTGTGAGAAGGCCAGAAAGCTTCAGAATAGCGAGGAGCGGGCTCGCCTCATCGTCTGCAATTCGCTTTCCGCGCCGCACCTTCTGGTAGACATCGAGAAGACTGGGCAGGTCTTCTTCTGCCCGGAGAATGCGGTCTCTGACGAAGAGAATGTTGTCGTCTTGCTGGCGCGCGCGGGGCGATGTGAAAAGCTCGGCCGATAGCCGGTCGACATCCACCGGATGCTCCACACCCGGGTCTTCCGCCACGGCCTGACACAGGCGCTGCGTCAGGTACGGGTGCCCTCCTGTCCAGAAGAGAACACGGTCGAGCAGTTCGCTCGCAAGCTTCGGCGAACGCCCCAGACCGGCTGCCAGGGGAGCGGCTTCCGCGGGGGTGAAATCTTCCAGGACGACGCGCTTGCCAATATTGAACGGCGTCGCCCGTGTATCGCGAATCAGATCTGAAGGGGTCGCGACTCCGAGAAGGCAGAAAGTAAGCCGTTCGAATTCGGGCTCGGTGGCGCGGCGCGTGTAGAGTTCCCTTATGGACGCGAAAAACTCGTCCGTCTTGAAAGGAAGGCTGCGAACGGCGTCGATCTCATCTACAAAGATGACGATTCTGCTCTTGATGGCCCCAAGCACGGCTTCCAGAAGCGCCCCGTTGAACCGCTGCATCGGGCTCTTTTGGAGGTGAAGGTCCCAGTAATCCTCAAGATCGTCCTCGAGTCCGAGTTGCCTCCCTAGACGCTCCAGAAGGCCGCCGTACCACTGTTCGACCGTCAGGTTCTGTCCGATGGCCGTCAGATCGAGGACCACGGGCCGGATGCCGGCTTCTCTGAGGCTGGAAGCCGTCCGGACCATGAGGGACGACTTCCCCATCTGCCTCGAGGTGAGGATGTAAGCAAATTCGCCCGCCGAGAGCGCGCGGAACAGGATCTCGTCCGCGCTCCTTACGATGTAAGAGGCCGCCCCATGTTTGAGCGTGCCACCGGTGATGTAGAAGGCGCCAGACTGCATCACTTCGAGGGGACTCTCGCACCCGCTATTCGCTCATCGCAACCGGTTTTTAAGGTAGCTGTGGTACAGCTGGCACCGGAGACGCACATCGGCCGCACTCTCTCCCCTGACGAACCCGGCGCTTCTGAGCCGGTAGAAAACGCCAGATGGCAGGGAACCGCCACGGTGAAGGATCGACCGGAGGCTCTCCTCGATCTCGCGATCAGCGGCGGCGAGCGCCATCATGCGGGAAAGGTGCTCGGAAAAGGGGCCCCCGTCTTCTTCCGCCGCGTGCACGAGGCCGGTGAACCGGAGTCCATCGGCGGTGAGAGCGTGGAATCCGCAGCGCGTCAGGTACGGCTGCCCCCCGAGCAGTCTGAAGAACGCATGGATTTCATTTTCGCTTTTCAGGGGCGCCCCGTAGCGTTCGTTCAGGTCCTCCACTTCTCGAAGTGTGAAGTCGTTGAGGACAATGCGGGTGCCCACATTGAAAGGAGACTGGTTGACATCGCGAATGAAGAGGTGGGCTTCCGTTGCATAGGAGATGGCCAATGTCAGGCGCTGCCACGGGCCAGCAGGGTCCAGCGACCGCTCGTTGTGCCAGGAACGAAAGAGCCCGAAAACCTCACTTGCGTAGTCGTGGCGGAAGAGCCGGTCGGCTTCGTCGAGAGCCCAGACGAGTGGAGAATCCACCTTACCGATGACATCGCGCCGCAGGAAGCGCTCGAAGTTGACGTTTGGGGCACGGCGAGCGTTCCAGTTCCTTTCTGGTCCATCAGGGAGGTCCAACTGGCCGGCGATCAAGTCCCCCAGCGCCAGATAGAGCGTCTCGACAGACTGAAGATCAGAGGAATTCAGTTTCTGAAAGTCCGTCAGAATAACACGGCGGCCGTCCGCACGAGCTTGCTTGGCGCCGCGAGCCAGGAGTGATGTCTTGCCCATCTGACGGGCACCCTTGATGAGCACGATGCTGTCTTGCCGCTCCATGGCCACCCGCAGCAGCTGGTCGGCCGTTCTCACGACATAAAACGGTGAATCCAGTGGCACCGCCCCTCCAATCGATTCCTCCAGAACCAGCGGGGCCTCGTCCACCGGCCTGACGGGCCCCATCGGGATCGTTGGATGTTCGGCTCCGGAGATGGCACGGCTGCTGGTCTCTGCACTGGGATGTCCGGCTGGAAGCGAAAGGGCCCTGAAACTCCCAGATCCCCCAACGAGGGCCCAGCTCAACTCCTCGGAGAATTCGTCGGCAGCCTGATGCCTGAGAAAGGAATTGAACGATAGGGCTTTCCCGATAATGGGTTCAACGGCCGCGGGGATACCGGGGAGAAGGTCTGAAAGCCGTGCATAACTGGCTCGCTGAATGAGGCCAAAAAGGAGTGCAGGGCTCGGGGCTCGGAACGGCAAATGGCCCGCGAGCATTTCGTAGGCGATGACCGCGAGGGCGAAGACGTCCGTTGCCGGCGCTGGGGCTTCGCCGCAGAGCTGTTCCGGTGCCATGTATTGGCATGTTCCAGCGACTAGCCCAACAGCAGTTGTGTCGGCCGAGACCCGAGAGCGCTCCACCCGCGCGACACCAAAATCGATGATCTTGACGTGCGGGGCTCCCGTCTCGAAAGACTGGAGCATGATGTTCTCTGGCTTCAGGTCGCGGTGAACCACGCTCCGTGCGTGGGCGGCGGCCAGAGCCCGGCCAGCCTGAGTGATGACACCCGCCACGAATTCGAATGGGAGCGGCTTTCCGGTCATCACCTCGCGCAGCGTCCGGCCCTCGATGTACTGCATGACCACAAACGGCGCTCCCACTGGCGTCGTTCCCGAGTCGAAGACGCTGACGATGCCCGGATGATCAATCCGGACGAGGGCTTCGATTTCCTGTTCGAACTTCCGGCGAACCCACTCCTCCTGTAGGCTCTCTTGCGTCAGTTCCTTGATGACGACATGCCGGCCGAGAAGTTGCTCATCCCGGGCCAGATAAACAACTCCAAATCCGCCTCTCCCGAGTTCCCGCTCAACAAGGTAACGCCGCTTCAGGAAATCGCCAGGCTGTGTCATAGGCTATGCAGAGCATAAGCCTATTCCAGCAACGAAATCAGTTCCGTTGAGTAGAAGTCCCCTTCCCTCCGCTCTTTCGCTGGGGAACAATCATGGCGGTGCGCCCCCCGGCAAGATGTGGTTTCAGAAAACCTGGCACTAGCGAGTTGAGGAGCCTCTGATCACGGCAGCGGCAGCCGCATCGGAGACTCGCCTGGCCCGGGCGGCGGCCGCCTCGGAAAGGGCTCTGACAGTCTCTGCGGCGGGCCGGGCTATTCGCCATTCTTGGCGGGCTTTCTCAACTTCTCCAAAGGCTTCGTTCTCAGCCGCAACGAGGAGAGGTAAAGCCTCCGACCGGACACCTGCGAGGGCCTTCCGGTCCATATACCGCTTCTTTTCTCCGCGCATGTCCTTGTAGAGGTGCGTTCGCAGAGCCAGTGTTCCCGCGGCGGCCGGAGCGGCTTCTTCACTCGCCACGAGTTCCCTGGGAATCGAGCCCGCGGCCGGAAAGACAGGGATTGCCGTGGAGGCAATGGGGAGGGCGGGGATCACCCACATGACGCCGGTTTCGGCCAGCTCTCCTTCTGCGGGGGCCTCGATGACGGCCGTGGCCACGGTGTCCAGGCGGCAAATACTGTCACCCGTATAGACGAGTGGCGGACCGATGGCTTCTCCCGAAGATCCGATCGCCACATTAGTAATGTCACGCGCCGCTGTCTGCAGAATCGCCCTGGCATCGAGTTTCTTCGAAACGGCCAGAGGGCCAAGCAACTCGATTCCCCGGGCCTCGCGCAGGTACCCAGCTCCGGCCTCTTTCTCCAAGGACCGGCTGTAATTTGACCGCACCAGAAGTCCCCTGGCCCCATCGTTCGCGGCCTCCGCGTTGAACCGGACGTAGCTCTTTTTGCCTGTCTCGAAGCTGGCGGCGCCGCCTCGGGCGTCAACCACGCCGAAGTTCGCGGAAACATCACGCCCGCCAGCGTTCGAACGCTTCAGGAGCGCCTCGAAATCGTCCACGGACTGGCAAGTTTGCAGGGCGAGCTTCATAAACGTCCCTTCGCCGGCCGTGTCGCCCTTCTCCATGTTGTAGGAGGCGGAATTCATGATGCCAAATCCAGCGGCATTGATGCCCGCCCAGATCTGAAGCCCCGTGGTGTCTCCCCGGTTCACGAGCGCCACGTAGGGGTACTTGCCATCCGAAAGGAAGACCGCCTGGTTATCCGATCCGTCCGCATCGCGGTTCTTCCAGAGCATGGCCCGGCCCGTGGCGGAAGCCTCGCGGGAAACGACAGCCGTGGTACACGCCCGTGCGGGGCTCTCCAGTATGAAAGCGGCCAAACCAAGAGCAGTGGCGAGAAGTGCTAAAAACAGGCGCATCCGGGTTCCCCCTGACGGGTATCTTAGGAGTTTTCCAGGAATCCCTCTCCCCCGAGAACGCAGGAATTTGCCCGCCCCCGCGAGCCGTCTCGAACCTGTCACGCAGCCTTTTCGGCTGGCACGTCCGAAACGATTCGCCCATCGCGGATCTCGACGATCCTGCCGGCGCGGCGAGCGAGAGCCATGTCGTGTGTAATGACCACAAGCGTGCGGCCCTGTTCCCACAGTTCGAGAAAGAGGCTCAGGATATCCTGGCCTGAAGTGGAATCGAGGTTCCCCGTGGGTTCGTCGGCCAGAACGATGTCCGGATCCATCGCAAGCGCCCGGGCGATGGCCACTCGTTGCATCTGTCCGCCAGAAAGCTCCGTTGGTTTGTGGTCCATGCGATCGCCCAGCCCCACTCTCGAGAGGACCTCCTCCACTCGTTCGCGCCGCTTCCGCAAAGGGACACCACCGAACACGAGGGGCATCTCCACGTTCTCAAAAGCCGTTATCTGCGGTAGAAGGTTGAATGCCTGAAACACGAATCCGATTCGGCGATTCCGCACACTGGCCAGCTGGTCTCGCGTTAGTCCCTTCACGAGTTCGCCGGAAACGCGGTACTCGCCATCCGTGGGCGTGTCGAGGCAGCCCACCAGATTCATGAGAGTCGATTTACCCGATCCGGAGGGCCCCACGATGGCCACGAGTTCTCCCCGCGTCACTTCAAGGTCGATCCCTTTCAAGGCTTCTACCTTGATCTTCCCGGTGTCGTAGACCTTGCGGATTCCCTTCATTTCAATTATCGGTCCATCGAAGGAAGCAACCAGTTTCGAAGCGGCCATGGGGAAGTCTCCTACTCGTAACGAAGTGTGGACGCAGGATCGATGGAAGCGGCTCGCCGGGCCGGGAAAAAGCCCGCCAGAAGCCCGATGACCCCGAGAATTGAAGCCGTGGCGGCACCAATTTCAATGGAAAGGGACGGAGTTCCCAAAAACTCCATAACCTTGTTCCCTTCGACAGGGATGAGGCCGAGCCCCGTGACGATCAAGACCGCGATCGTGATGCCGGCAACGCCGCCCAGAACCGTGTAGAACAGGCCTTCGAGTATGAACGGACCGGTGATCCAGCAGGTCTTCGCCCCGAGAGCCATTTTCACGCCGATCTCGCGGGTCCGCTCCCTGACGACGGCATACATGATGTTGGCGACGCCAACGCCGCCGATAAGGAGCGTTAATGCACCAATGATTCCGAGAAAGAGCTGGATACCGATGGTGATGTTCTCGGTTATCTTTCCGCTCTTGACGGTATCCCAGGTCTGGAGCACGCGATCATCCGTTGGGTCGTAGCCGTATTTGGCCCCGAGCAACTCGTTGACGCGCCGGAGCGCGCCTTTCATGTCTTCGGGGTTTCGAACCTGAATGACAAGAACATTCAGCCGGTCGCGGCCAAAGAGGGCCTTGAACGTGGACGCCGGAATGACCGCATGGTTGGAGTCGGGGCCGCCGTACATGCCCATCTGGGTCTTCTTCTGCATCACTCCGATGACCGCGAACGGTGAGTTGTTGACGAGAAGTGTCTTTCCAACCGGGTCTTCTTTACCGAACAGATCCGCGGCGATCTCGTCTCCCAGGAAGATGACGCGGCGGCGCTCGTTCACATCGGTTTCGTTGAAGAAGCGGCCGCCGGCCCGGGGATAGTGTTTACGCGCCTCGCCGTAAACGGCGGTTGTTCCCAGAACCCGCCCGTTGACAACCTTCGGGCCGTACCCGAGGGTGGTGCGCCAGGAAGTCACTTCGCCAAACACGGCCTCGAGTTCGGGCATCCGTTCCCGCAGAAACTCCGCATCGTCCAAGCGGGGACGAATGGGCCTCCCCGCGGGGAGTCCTTTCCAGGGCTTGGTGGTCTCACCAGGCCACATCACCGAAAGCCGCTCACCCATGGCACGGCGGTTCTTGTTGAGCTGGTGCTTTAAGCCCTCGCCAAAAGCCAGGAGCAGCAGAATAGCAACCGTTCCCCAGGCGATGGCCGCGATCGTCAAGAAAGCGCGCTTTCTTGCAATTTGTGTTGACTGCAGGAAGAGATGCCAGATCACTTTCACGGCGTCCTCCTACATCTTCATGGCCACGACGGGGTCGAGGCGTGCCGCGTCACGGGCGGGGAAGTAGCCAGCAACGAGCCCGATCACACCCAGGATTCCCGTCGTGACGAGGGCGACAAACGGTGAGACTTCCGGGTCTCCGACGTATTCGGTCAAACCCAGGCCCGGAAAGCTCGCGCAGATCCCGTAAGAGATTGCAAGTCCAATGGCCCCGCCGAGGCCCGTGATGAGAAGTGTTTCCAGGAGGAACTGCGAGAGGATGACGCCCTGCCGGGCACCGAGCGCCATCTTGACGCCAATCTCCTTTGTCCGCTCCTCGACGACAACATTCATGATGTTGGAAACCCCGATTCCCCCAACAACAAGAGTGAGGGACCCGACGATGCCCAGAAAGCTCGAGAACGCCAGCATGAAGACCTCGAAAAACTGGAACTGTTCTGTCGTATCCCAAATCCCGAGAGCTTCCTTGTCTTTGGGGTCAAAGCGCAGACGCCCCGCCAGCGCTGCCAGGATCCCGTCATTGACCGCCTTCATCTCGAGGACGTTTTCTGCCTGAAAGACGAAATTACTGACGTACTTCGCGCCGGTCAGCGCCCGGTAGGTCGCGCTCGGCAGAAACGCCTGGTCGTGATCGCGTCCCCGGTAGCTCGAGTCTTGATTCTTGGGCTGCAAGACACCAACGATCAGGAAGGGCGAGCCATTCAAGATGACAGTCTTTCCCACGGGGTCTTCCTTGCCGAACACAGTTTCGGCGAGCTTGTTGCCAATGAACAGGGAGCGCCGCTGTTTTTCGATGTCAATCGGGTTCAGAAACCGGCTGCCTGGTTGAGGAATCAGGTTACGCATGATCCCGAACTCGGGCGTGACCCCGGTGACGTCCACCGGGTACGTCTTCAACCCGTAACGCATTTTCATTTCGCCGGCAAACTCGGCGGAGATGTGCTTCAAGCCTGGAACCTGCGAGCGAATCGCCAAGAGGTCGTCTTCCGTCACGCGGATTCGCCGCCCCTTGCCGAGGCCCTGAAAGGGAATGGACGTCAACCCGGGCCAGGCGATTCCGATCCGGTCGCCTAACCCCGCGGTGTTCTTGATCAACTGCTTCTTGAGGCCCGTGCCAAAGGCAAGGAGCAGCGTGATGGCCACGGTTCCCCAAACGATCCCGAATCCCGTGAGGAAAGTCCGGAGTTTCTGGCTGCGCGCGTCACGCAGCATCTGGATGACCGTTTCCCGCAGAATCCGCATCAGCACACCTCCGGCCTGGCCGGCACGCTCACGAGATCTCCTTGGGCGGACGCTGGACCACCTTGTCTCCCTTTTTCAGCCCGTTCACGACCTCCACATTGAGGCCGTCAGAGATGCCGAGTTTGACCTCCAGACGCTTTGGCTCGGCCTTGGGGTCGCTGTTCGGGATCTCCACGAAGGTCTTCTTTCCGCCGTCCTCAAAGGCCACGAGACGTTCGGGAATGGTCAAAACATCTTTCTTTTCGCGGATGATCAAGTCGGCGTTTGCCGAATACCCCGCGCGGAGGGTCACCTTTTGGCCTTTGTCGAGTTCGATCTCGACATCAAAGAGGGTCGCGCCGTCTTTCTGTTGCGCTTGCGGGGCGATTCGAGAAACCTTTCCCGTCACGACATCGCTCGGGAGGGCCCCCACTTTGATCCGGCCAGCAAGACCGGCATAAAGCTTCCCCACATCGATCTCGTCAACGGTTCCCTTGAAGATCAGATCGGACATATCGGCTATCGTCGCTAGTTCCGTTCCTGGCTGGTAGGAGGTCAAGGGAACGACGGGGTCGCCCGGGTTGACCGACCGGGTCAGAATCGTCCCGGCCGCGGGTGCCCGGATGATCGAGTCAATGCCCGATTCCTGGCTCACAATCCGGCCATTTCTGGTGAGATCACGGTCCTGGCCCGCCTTGGTGAGGGCAATCTTGGCGAGTTCGAACGACTCACGCTTCACGTCGACCTCTGACTTGGCGATGATTCCCTGCGACATCAATTCCCTGGCCCGGTTGAACTCCGCCAGGGCCCGGTCGTAGGTGGCCTTCGCGGATTCCACCTTGCGGTCGACCTCGGTGACCTCGAGGGGCGTCGGGTCCGGTGCCAACTCAAAGAGGGGGTCCCCGGCCCGGACGGTGTCCCCCACCTCCACACGGCAGGTCCTCACGATGCCGGAGATCTTCGACTTCACCTGGAACTTCTGCCGGGGCTGGATCTGTCCTACGGCAAGAGCCTTCTCGGTAATGGACCCTGTTTCGACCGCGACAAAGGTAATTCCCTGCTGTCCCTTCTTCCCGCTGCTGGCCCACGCGTAGACAGCCGTCGCCACACCGGCCAGAACCACGAGACCTAATAGAACCTTGAAAAGCTTGCCCATCTTCTCCTCCACCGGTGCCATCTGGCTGCGGGGCCTCAGTCCTGAGGCGTGCCACTCAATGACGAGTACGGAGACGGGTTGGGGAAGGTTCCGCAGGAAAATGAACTCGGTGGAATTTTCGCTGGAATGAGAGGTCCAAAAGCGAGGGGGAAATTCAGCAAGCTGGTCAGGGAGAAAACGAGAAAAGGGACTCATGGCAGCCCTTCCCAGAGTGAATCAGGGCTCACGCCGTAACCTCGAGTCTATTGTCGCGGAATTCGAGACTGCCGCGGCGAGGGTGGCGGCGCAGCCGGTGGCATCGGCAAGTAGACGGCTTGCAAGATTGGATCGATCACCAAAGGAGCCACCCACCGCAGCCGGGAGCTGTCCTCAGCCCCAATCCGCTGGGAGAAGACTCATGCTCGAAAGATCCGGAAGTCGCCGGGAGGGCCCCCGGCCGAGCGATCTCTTGCCAAAACGCCACTCGTTCTGAGATAGCCAACTGTCTATGAAGCTCCGGCTTCCCAGGATCACCCCTTCGGACAGGTACCGGATCCGGTGCCGGAGGGCCGGTCCGGCAGGAACATACCCTTCTGCAGCCGCCACGGCCTTCGCCTCTTCTCTCGTGAAGCCCTTGCGAACAGAGGTTTCTTCTCCCGTTGCATAGAGAAGCTGCCGGTAATCCGAATGCACCGCCTTCCACGAGCCTGATTTCCGTTGCAGGAGGCTGCTGAGCCCAGAACGGGCCGACTCCCCGCCGCAAACGGCCTCGCCATAGCCGCTGAAACGGTAGTCAGCTGGGTCGATGGCGATGCCTGCGCGAATCGGGTTGAGATCGATGTAGAGGGCCATTGTGAGAAGGGCGCGCTCCTCTCCTTCCACGATGATGCTGCGGAAACGTTCTTCCCAGAGGGTGCCTTTGCGGCTGTTGTTCCGGTTATAGAACGTGCTGAAGCGCTGTTTGAGGGACTTCATGAAGTTCGAGAGGTTCCACATCCGGCGAGTGAACGAGTCCAGACGCTTCTGGGCAAGATCAGAAAAACCAGCATCACGAAAGGCGTCAAGGTCCTTCCGAAGGCCGATAACGAACTTCAGAGGGTAAAGGGCGGCGACGCGAGAGAGGACATCGTCTTCCGTAAGCTCCTTCGGTTCAGTAACTTCTACGAGGATATGGAAGTGGTTGGACATGATGCAGTAGGTCAGGACCCTGATCCCATAGAAGATCTCACACTGCCTCAAGATCTTGCGGAAAACCTGCTTTTCGGGATCGTTCATGATGAATCTCCGGTCGACGACGCGGGAGAGGCAGTGGAAGAACCCCGCATGCGACCCTTCGACCGGAAATGCACGCGCCCTTCTCACGCCACGAGTCTATCGCACTTCTCGAAATATTGCCTGTCCCTGTATCTCTCCCTCTAAAAAGAAGGCCTCGCTTGCCTGCTCCCGTATGAAACTACGAGTGATGTGCGGCAACAGAGAGGTGAATCATGAATCGAGTTCCAGTATTCGGTGGCTCCCGGCAGCTGCAGGATGCTTTCTCTAGCTTGCGGAGGCGTCGCCCACTCGTGGCCGCTCTCTTCCTCGCCGGCATCGCCCTGGGACTCGTTGGCTGCGGCGTTCCCTTCGTAATGGGCAGCGCAAAGGTCAAGCTTCGTGGCCACCAGATCGTAAGCGGCTTCTCAGACGGAAGAGCCATCATCAAGAGATCGGCGAACTTCAGGCTCGGTTACATCGACAGCAGGGGTGTCATTGTCATCCCTGTGCAGTTTCGGAGCGCCGGCAGCTTCTCCGAAGGACTCGCGCCCGTCGAGATGGATTATCGGGAGGGGTTTGCGTTCATCGACGTCAACGGGAAGGTGGTGATTGAACCGCAGTTCGATTCAGCCCTTCCCTTCTCCGAAGGGTTGGCGGCCGTTCAGCGCGATGGCAAGTGGGGGTACATCGACAAGACAGGCTCCGTCCGGATTCCCTTCCTCTACGACGATGCCTTCGCCTTCTCCGAGGGGCGCGCCAGGATCATCGCCGGCGGATTCGCGGGGTTCATCGACACGGCGGGAGAAGTGGTTCTCGAGCCCAGATTCTACCGGGCAGGGTCTTTCTCCGAGGGCATGGCTTTCGTCTGCGAGCGGAGCCTCTGCGGCTACGCGGACCGTTCCGGAAACGTGGTTATTCCCTTTCAGTTCGAGGATGCCGGCCCGTTCCAGAACGGACTCGCTCCCATAAGAAAAGGAGACAAGTGGGGCTACATCGACCGGATGGGGAGAGCCGCCATCGATCTTGCATTCGACGAGGCCGCTCCGTTTTCCGAAGGGCTCGCGCGGGTGGGCGTCATCAAGGACTCGTCGTTTGACAGCACCTTCGGCGGCTATACGGGCCGGGCCACCTTTTTTGGGTTCATCGACACGTCGGGGAAGCGGGTGTTCGATTCGAGTATCTTGGGGACAGAACCATTCAAAGAGGGCATCACGGCTGTCCGGGTGCCCGCTGGCGGACTCTGCAGCGACTGCTACCAGTACCGTCTCATGACAAAGAAGGGCGCATTCCTCCCTGGCCTGTTCGATAGGGCCGGCAGCTTCACCCACGGACGGGCCATCGTGACGGCCGGCAACACGAGCTACGTCATCGACCACAAGGGATCGCCCCTCATCGAGTTCGACAACAGCTATTTCGACGATCACCCCTCTGCCGCCCGGAACAGGACAACTCTGCGGTACGGCTACATCGACACGGCGGGGAAGACTCGGATTCCCAACACCTACATCGAGGCGCAACCTTTCTCCGAGGGACTGGCCCTCGTCGAGGAGACTGTCGATCGTTCGGGCCGCCGCCAGAGCTTCATGAATCAAAAGGGACAGACAATCTTTACTCTTCCGGGGTCGATTTCGCAGGCCTTACCGTTCTCGGGCGGTCTTTCGCTGATCTCTGCCTCGACGGAGCGAACGTCGAAGTATGGCTACATGGACACGTCCGGCCGGGTAGTGATCCCGCCGTCCTTCGCTTCAGCCACGCCCTTTTTCGAGGGACTGGCGGCCGTGAAACGTTCTCGTGACCTCTCTGCCAACGACTGGGGGTACATCGACACCAGGGGGCAGTTCGCTATCCCACCCAAGTTCAAGGGAGCTGGTCCATTCTCAAACGGCCTGGCTTTTGTAGAGTGGATCTCGAGCGAACGGTACTTGCTGAGCGGCGTGATCGACAGAACAGGCAAGATCGTCATCGACAAGTCTTTCCTGCCTGATCTCTCACACTCTATGTTTGGAGTCCCGTCTCTCGAGCAGTTCAAGAGGTTCAAACGCGTTTCTTTTGGCGAGAGGCTCATCCCGAAGTTTGATGCCGGGACATCGGGCTGGACTGACCCTTCCAACAGAGTTGTCATCCCGGGGTCTCGTTTTGCTTTCATGGGCCTCTTTTCGGAAGGCCGCGCACCCGTTCAGATGCGTGAGGGGCTCAACAAGGGGGCATGGGGGTACATAGATGCAAGAGGGTCACTTGTTATCGAGCCGCGCCATGCGCGCGCGGAACCCTTCTCCAACGGACTCGCAGCCGTGAAGGACGGGGCGGGGCGATACGGATATGTGACCGCCGGCGGAGCCTTCGCTGTCGCGCCAATGTGGGTCGAGGAAGCTCACCCATTCCACGATGGCCGCGCTCTCGTAAAACTCAACGGCCGTTTCGGGTACATCGACAAGACGGGCCGGTTCGCCATCCCACCCCAATTCCCCCGGGCCGAATCGTTTTCTGACGGGCTGGCCGCAACAGCGATCGCGGTGGCGAAACCAAGAAATCGAAAACGCCCATGAGTAACAGACCACTGAGTCCCAGGCCTCTGAGTGACAGACATCCTCTTCAATTCCGGCCTCTTGATGAAGACTGTCCCTGTCCCTGACGCCCGAATGACCCTGGGGACACTGGCCCTTGCCCCTGTTGTGATGGAGCATTTGAGGAGATACCCGCGGCACCGTGGCTTCTCCACGACTTTTCGTCCATCCCCCGCGGGAGTATGCCCTTTCGGGGAGCGGTCTTCGGGCCGAATTGACCATACTCCCCCGCACTGACGAAGAGCTTCCCCACACCCGGAATCGCCGGGAGAACTTCAACAGTTCCTTCAAAAACAGCCAGCGTCACCGACGCTCCACTGCCAGCTTCAACCCCGTACGTGGTTCCTCTCACAACAAGAAGCGCTCCGGGGACGGCAACTCGCCGCTCTTCTGCTTCTCCGGTGAACTTCTCAAAAATGGCGAAGATACGGCCCGAATCGAGGCTCAGAATGACCCCCGGCTCACCTCCGGCCAAAAGGACCTTCGCCGACGAGGCAATCTCGAAACGACAAGCCCTCTCAGGAACCGACAGAACGGCTCGAGCAAAGAAACCGGTTTTGACGACATCTCCCGAGGTCGCCAGCTCTCCCGCTGAAACCCGGATCTCCCTCTCAGAATTTCCCCCCGGGAATCGCAGGACCTTGCTCTTCACTTCATCAAAACGATACGATAACCGCTGTTCCACCGTACTTTCGGCCAAGAGCGCCGTGAGCACCAGGGTCACTGTTAGCAAGACGACTGCAGAGAAGAGAATGAACTTCGGCCTCATCACTTCGATATCTCCGCAGGGGATAAAGCAAAGTCCAGACCAATAGGCTCAGATCAGAGCACCGTGCCGGCAAGGAGAGCAAAAATCAGTTCCCCCCGGGGCCGTCTCGCGGGCTCCTGGATTCGAATCCTTGGCATGGCAGGGGCCGGTTTCCTTCTCGTGGCCACCCTCCTGGCTTCTGGCATGCCCTCTGCCGTTGATCTTCCCGTTCGCGATGCGATCCTGCGGGCCCTGCCTTCGCGCTCCCCGGCCTTCATGGCTGTGATCGCCATCGACGAGAAAGCCCTCGATGCGTTCGGTGCCTGGCCGTGGCCCCGAAAACGCCTGGCCGGAATCATCGAAGCTGCCAAGACAGCCGGAGCGCGTGGCATCGCGGTTGACATTCTCCTGGCCGAACCCGCGGAAGGCGATGACCGTCTCGGGGAAAGCCTCAGCCGCCTGCCTTCAGTCCTCGTCGCTGCCCTGGACACACAGGCAGGCTGGATTGCCCCCAAGGCCCCGCTCTGGCCGCCGGCCCGCCTTGCGGAAACGTCCTTTGACGTCGACCACGATGGCGTCGTGAGGCGGTTCAGCTCGACCAAGCAGCGCGATGGGCTCTCGCTGCCAGCGCTGCCTCTCGCGCTGGCCGGCATGGCAAAAGACTCGGCATGGACCATCCGCGCCGGGAGTGTCCTCATTCCGGACTTCAGGTGCCATCCTCATGACATCCCCGTCGTGAGCGTCACTTCACTCCTTTCCGGGCAGGCTTCTGTGCTGAGAAACCGTGTCGCTGTACTTGGCGTCACGGCGGCGGGCCTCGGGGACCGCTACATAACGCCCGGATCCAAGGCTGGAACACCAAGACCCGGGGTGATCATCCACGCCGCCGCGGCAGAGTGCATACTGGGCAGCGGGTTGCTGCGGCCCATCCCGCCCCTTTTCTCCGGGGTCCTTGCGGGCCTCCTGGTCATTTTTTGCCTATCCTTCGCGGGCACGAAACCTCCCTACCGCCGCATGCTTCTCGCCATGCTCGTCCCAGTACCGGTGATCGGGGGGACACTGCTCCTCCTGGCGGGCGTTGAGATCCCCATCATCACCCTCTCTCTTGCCGCGGCGGCCTCCGCGTTCTCCACGGAATTTCTTTCGGTTTTCCGGGAAGAGAAGGAAGCGGCATCTTCCGCAGCTGCGCGCAAGGCTGAGGAGGAAGCGCGCCGGGTGGCCGTCCACGAGATGAAGACACCTCTTACGGCTGTCCGCGGGCTGACCCAGCTTCTGACCGGTCTCGAACTCACACAGGCCGAGAGACAGCGCGTGGCAGCAATGATGGGGGAAGAAACCGAACGCCTCGGCGGCCTGATCGAGTCGCTCAATGCCATCGAGCGTCTCCGCCTCCGGGAATTCGACAAGACGGCCCAAGTCCTGGATATCTCGGCGCTCACCGGCAAGCGCGTCGCATCCCTTGGGACGGCTCTTGGCGGACGGGTTTCAGGAACATTCGAGGAGGGAATCCACGTGGAAGGGGACGAGGGCTCCCTCACGCGAGCTATCGACAACCTGATCGGCAACGCGCTGAAGTTTTCGCCAGATGAGTCGACCGTGTTGGTCAGCGTCCTGCGCCGGGGCGAGAACGCTGTCATTTCGGTTGCCGACGAGGGTCCAGGAATCCCGGAGGAAGAGCGGGGACGGGTCTTCGGCAGATTCGTTCGCGGCACCAACGCGGGCTCGATGGACGGGCTCGGGCTCGGACTCTCCCTGGTGGAAGAGGTGGTAACTTGGCACCGGGGCCGCGTTTTGGTCAAGGGCAGAAAGGGCTCGGGAAGTGTATTCGAGATCCTTCTTCCCCTTTCCAGTGAAACGCGCAGGGAAAGGAAACCAGAAGATGGCCGTGATTCTCGTGGTTGACGACGATCGCGCCGTGAGGGAGGCCGCATCTCTGGCTCTATCGAAGGCCGGCCACGAGGTGTTGCGGGCTTCCAGTGTCGCGGAGGCGGTGTCCCAGCTCTCTCGGGGTCCCGTCGACCTTGTTCTCAGCGATATCTACATGCCGGGCGAGGACGGTCTCTCCTTGCTTTCGCGCTTGCGCGAGGGCTCGAACCCGCCACAAGTCGTATTGATGACGGCCCGGGGAACCGTGGAAACCGCAATGGTAGCTGCGCGGCTAGGGGCCGCCGATTACCTCGCCAAACCATTCGATGTTGGGCAACTCGTGACCCGTGTGCAACGCGCCCTCGTCCCCCGGCCCCAGGTTCTCACCAGCCCGCCGGAGGGTCCGGAGAGCATCATCGTTGGCTCCCACCCGTCGATGGTCGAGGTTTATAACGCACTCAGCCGCGTCGCTCATCTTCCGGTCGCGGTCCTCATCCTGGGAGAAACAGGGACAGGAAAAGAACTCATCGCACGGGCCCTGCACCGTTTCGGGCGCCGGCCGGCGGGGCCATTCGTCGCGGTTCATTGCGGAGCCATTCCAGACACGCTCCTCGAAAGCGAACTCTTCGGACACGTCAGGGGTTCTTTCACGGGAGCGGACCGGGACCGCCGGGGCGCCATTCGCGAAGCTCAAAATGGAACGGTCTTTCTGGATGAAATTGGCGACGTGTCGCAAGCTTTCCAGACCAAACTCCTTCGCTTCCTCCAGGAGAAAACCGTGCGCCCCGTCGGCGCTGAACGCGGGGAGAGCGTCGATGTTCGGGTCGTGGCCGCCACTCACCGGAACCTGGCTTCACTTGCAGCGGCTGGCGCGTTCAGACAAGATCTCTACTTCCGCCTGGCGGGATACGAGATCCGGCTGCCCCCGCTCCGGGACCGGATTTCGGACCTTCCACTCCTCGTCGACCACTTCCGCCGCCACGCGGAGATTGAGCTGAATCTCCCGCCCACAGCCCCCGCCTCACATGCCGTGCTCACCATCCTTGCGGACCACGACTGGCCAGGCAACGTGAGGGAACTGGAACACACGGTCTCACGCCTTCTCATCGACACGGGGTCGCTGTCAGACGCCGCCGCCACCCGGCGTCTTCTTGCGGCTTCCACGGAGGCCATGACGGTTCCTCAAACGCGCTCGATGCCTCCCGCCGGAAATGCCGCGCCCCCGCTCGAGAGTCTCGCCGAGGTCGAGCGCCGTCACGCTCTCGAAGTCCTTTCAGCAATGGGTGGAAACAGGACGGCAGCAGCTCGCATTCTTGGAATCGAGAGGAAGACGCTTGCTCGCAAACTGAAAGAGTGGGGAGAGTCCGGCCAAGATGACCCGGAGGCCGGGTCCGCTTGACGCGCTGGACCGCGACTTTTCTCCACCCTGCAGAATCTGCAGCCAGTTCCTGCAGCCTCTTGCGTCCCGGTTTTCCAGGGCCAAGCGCTCTCAGCCGCGCATTTCATCTCGCTCCTTCTTTTCCAAGCGCCCTCCCCCACATGCAACCGCGATTGTGGCACGCCCTTTGAAATGTCAATGGCGCTCCGGAACATCAGTAGAAACCCCGGAGACAAGAAGGAGACGACAATGAAAAGAACACTGAAGATGAGCGCAGCCATTCTGGCGGGAGCTTTTCTCTTGACAGCCACCCTGCCAGCCGCGGCACAACAGAGCCAGGGAAATGGCAGTGGCCCCCGGACGAATTCAGGACGGCAGCTCGGCCCGGGCGACGGAACCGGTAACCAGGGCGGAGGCCCCAAGGACGGCACCGGCTACGGCTCACCCTACAAGGGAGGCTTCTCGGTCAATGGCGTGCGCGGTAACGGCTCTGGAACCTGCACGGGCACCGGTCCACAGGGCAGCCAGGGCTCCTCCGGCCGCGGATCTTCGAACCGGCGCGGCGGCCGCGGCTAAACTCTTCTCCCGCACTCCCTGCTCCACGAAATCCCCAACCAGACAAGTCCATCACCAACACTGCTCATCAGCCACACAAAACAACAACTTCAGAAAGGAAAAAACCATGAAGCGCACAGCCCTTCTCGCTCTCGCCCTGTCCGCCCTTTTCTCTTCCATGCCTCTTTCCGCCGCAGGCAAGGGGAATGGTCAGCCCGCCCCTCCTCCGCCCCCTCCTCCTCCTGCATGCGACGGGCTCACTACTTACCTCGGCACCCTGCCTGTCGAGCCCCTGAGCGCCGCCGAAAACGCCGGACTCCTCTTCACGTGGGAAGAGGAAAAACTCGCTCGCGACGTCTACATCGCAATGGCGGCCAAATGGGGCCAGCGGGCCTTCACTAATATCGCCTCGGCCGAACAGAGCCACATGGATGCCACGGCTTTTCTCCTCGTGCGGTACAACATCGCGGGCATCACCGCCAACGACATCCCCGGAGTTTTCCAGAATGCACAGCTGGGGGCCCTCTACGCCGGCCTCGTCCAGACGGGGGAGACCAGTCTGATCGATGCCCTCACCGTCGGAGCCACTGTCGAGGATCTCGACATTCATGATGTGAAGGGCCTGCTCGTGACATCAGACAACGCAGATGTCAAGGCGCTGATGCAGAATCTTGCCAAGGGTTCCCGCAACCACCTCCGGTCATTCGTTGGACTGCTCGGGAACTACAATGTTGTCTATACCCCCCAGTACATCGACCCCGTGGAGTTCGATGAGATCATCAACAGTGAGGCCGAGCACCAGGTGATCTACGACGCGAATGGGGATCCAGTCGATGGAATCCAGGCGGGCCCCTGCGGAAAGAAGGGTGGTCCAAGAAAGTGAATCGCGGAGAGGACGCCGGGGGCGAGAGCCCCTGGCGCCGAGACCGGACGGAAGCCGCCGAGTGAGATCGGCGGCATTGCCGTTTCCCGGGGAAGAAACCCCGATGAGCGCCTACTTCACCCCCGTCATCTCGAGGTAGCTCCCGTCGTTTGTTCCGTTATCGACCGCAACTCCGTAGGCAATGAAGGCCCCGCCACCGGCAACCCGCGTGACCCTCACAAACCCGGAGGAGAGGGAATAGGCATCCAGAAACCGATTGAACTGCTTCCACTGGAAGGGGCCAAGTTGCACGGGATCAAGCCGTTTCACCATTTGGCCCGACTCACCACTAAAGACATCGAACTGAAGGCTGATCGGCTCCTCCGAGGCGTTGGCCACCGCCAGGTTCGAACGCACGCTCACGTTCTGGGCCAGTCCGTGAATCCAGGCTTCCGTCTTGGCCTGGAGTTTTTGTGGAACCGCCGGGTAAGCAACCCCATAAAAGCCTCCGGTGCCATCTGGTGCCGAGGTTCGCGCATGGGCAAACCCGTTCAGGGGAGCCCCGGCGGCATCCTCGAACTGGATAGCGACCGGCCCGGCATAAGCCCCTCCTCTTGCTGGGATCGAGGCACCATTCTCCCTCACAAACTCGAGAAACCGGGGCAGGAGAATCTGTTCCCCACTCCCGAGCGTGACTCTCGCCCGGGACTGACTCCCAAAGGTTGCTTCGTCCAGGGCTTCCGTATAGGTCATCGAAACAACTGCTGGAACCGGTCCCGGATTCGCGAGCACGGCATCACTTTCATAACCCGGCATTTCCACCACAACGGGCAGCATCTGCTGGCTCGTCGACCCGGTGGCCGGAACCATGGACACGTAGGAACCGTCTCCTGTCCCGTTGTCGTTGATGACACCGTACGCCACGAAGGGCTCGGTTCCCGAAACCCGCTCGACCAGAGCGTACCCTCTCGAGAATCCGGCCCTCCCAAGAACTCCTGAAAGCTGCCGCCACTCTCCCGGGCCAATCTCGGTATCGGGCGTCAAAACCACGGACCGCCCACCGGAATCCCCGGGGAACAGTGTGACCCGAAGGATGACAGTCCCCTCCTGTCCCGCGTTGACGAGCCCGAGGTTGCTTCGATCTTGTGTGGTCTCGCGCAGACCGAAGATGAAGGCCCTTGACGTCGACAGGCCCGGGCGATTGACCCCGGCATAGGCAACGCCCGCTAACCCGCTTCCCGCGGGCGTGACCGTGCGGGCCAGGACCGGCGTGCCCGCAAAGACCGACGCTCCTTCCCACGTCACACGGACCGTTCCGATCTCACTCCCCACCTTCACGGGGACCCCCTCTGAAGCGAGCGCCTCGATGATATCGGGGACAACAATCTGTTGACCAGGTTCGAGAACCCGGGCGAGCGCTCCCGTCACGCCGCCCGAGGTGGACGAAGAGTATGTAAGCTTCGCAGTGGCTTTTGCCGGGCCTCTATTTGCCAGGGTCAGTTCCGAGGAGTAGAGCGAACCACTCTTACCAGGCGCGCTGATCACGACAGGAATGACTTGTCCGGGACAGACAGTGCCGAGAACATAGTCAGCAACAATACGAGATGAGACACTATCCCAGTTCCTGGTATTGATGGCATAGATCTCGTGATAGTGCCCATCGTAGGAGAAATCCGGGATGTCAATGGCGAGGACATCCTCTGGTATGTCTTCCTTGAGAAGCCACCAGGAGTCCACCCGCGGCGCATCATGGAGCGAGGAGACATGGTTCAGGAAGTTCTCGGACTCTTTCATGAAGCCCGGCATGTCGACGAACCCCTCGCTCTCCTGAAGGCCGATGACGAAAAACGGGGGCTGTGAAGTGGACGACAAAACCTGAGGAGACGCAGCATCCAGTGTTTCCTTCTTTCCACTCCCAAAAACCAAGTTGAAAAGAACGCGGTAAGCCGTGAGATCAGCCCCGCTCAGCCCCAGCGGGTTCAACAGGGAATCAGTCATGTCGAAGAGGTCGTAGGCTCCGCTCATGGTGACCACACCTCTGACGGCTCCCCAGTACTGTTCGAACGCCCTGCTGGTTCCGAACAACGAAACCAGATGCCCGCCCGCGGACTGACCAAAAATCACGATCCTTTCCGGATCTCCCCCATATTTGGCAATGTTCTTCACTGTCCAGTCGAAAGCAGCCGCAACATCGTTGATGTGATCAGGATGCTGAGCCGTTCCCCCCGGCGGCGACAGCCGGTAGTTTATGACGACCGTCGTCAGCTGATAGTAGCCGGCGAACGTATTCCCCAGCTCGAAATAGACCTCTTTCGACCCCTGAGTCCAGGCCCCGCCGTGAACGAAGAAAAGGACGGGGGTGCCCTTCAAACCTGCGGGTTGATAGACATCCAGCGTGTGCTTGACCTGACCATCCGGAATGTAGGGAATGTCGAACGTGGCAGCTACTTTATCTATCACGTAGTCAGCCGCCGAAACGGTGCTCACGCCGAGTCCCTCCGCAACGGCGATGGCTCTCAGCTGGGTGGAAACGTTCGTCAGGGCCGCCTGGGTGGCCGAAGGAGGCCGATTGTTCCCGGTGACGTGATTGCTGACGAGGATGGGCTCGCCCGTATAAACGGGTGAGTCCCTGGTTGGAGGGGTTCCATCAAGGGTGAAGTGGATTTTCGCTCCGGCCGTGGCGCTCTCCAGACGAACCTGGGTGTCGCCCGCATAGGTCCCGCCGGGCGGAGAGATGAGGGGCGGAGCCGCCGTCTGGCCCAGGAGAACCGGGTCCAGCAACAAGAAGCTGCCAGCAAGAACGAGGAAGGGCGCAGGACGCATGGGTGTCTCCTGACTTTCCGCGGTTTATTTCCGCTTCGTAAAAGGAGACGGCCGGGCCAGGCGGCCGGTTACATCAAGCCCCTCGGGCGTCCTGCTTTTTCTGGAGGACGGGGAGACGCAGGGTGAACGTGGATCCCTTCCCGTACGTTGAGGCCGCATTGATCTCGCCGCCCATGAGTTCCGCAAGACGCAGACTGATGGCAAGACCCAACCCCGTGCCGCCAAACCTTTTGGCCGTTGCGCTGTCAGCCTGCTCAAATGCCCGGAAAAGGCGGCTCAACTGTTCAGGAGTCATGCCAATTCCGCTGTCTTCGATGCGAAACACGGCCTCTTCCCGCTCGAGACCCATCTCGCGGGCACAGTGGATGGTGACTTTCCCGTTCCTTGTGAACTTCAGGGCATTGCTGAGCAAGTTGAAGAGAATCTGGCGAACCCTGACGAGATCTGTCTCTATCTTCCCCAGATCCCCCTTCTTTTCCAGGATCAGTTCATTTCCGTTCTTCTCCGCGAGTGGTTTGAGGGTGGAGAGAATCTCCTCGACGAGTGGACACATGGCAACCAGTTCCCAGTTCAATTCGAGTTTGCCGGCCTCGATCTTTGAAAGATCCAGGACATCGTTGATGAGGTCCAAAAGGTGCCGCCCGGCGGTGTGGATCCGCTTCAAATCCTCAACCGGTCCAGTCTGCCCCAGTTCGGCCATTTCTTCCTGAAGCATCTCGCTATAGCCGAGGATCGCGTTGAGCGGAGTCCGGAGTTCGTGGCTCATGCGGGCAAGGAAATGGCTCTTTGTCTTGTTGGCCGTCTCCGCCGCCTCAATCGCGCTTCTCAGATCCCGGTTTGCCGAGGCGAGATCGGCCGTCCGCTCCTCGACGAGAACCGTCAGCATCCGCTCTCGAGTCCTCAACTGACTGAGGTGCAAGTAGTAAACCGAAGGCCCGCCGAAAAGGAAGAGCACCACGAGAATGGCCTGGAACCACCACGTCTGCCAAAAATAGGGCCGCTTGTAAAAGGTGAGCCTGGCCCCGCTTTCGTTCCAGAGCCCGTCGTTATTGGCAGCTGTCACGTGGAACACATAGGAGCCTGGAGCGAGGTTCGTATACGAAGCCTGCCGCTGGCCGCGCGAGTCGACCCATGCAGGCTCCAGACCGCTCAAGCGATAGCGGTATTGCACCTTCTCTGGCGCCACGAACGACAGAGCTGCAAATTGAAACTCGAGCCTGCGCACATCAGCGGGAATCTCTATTCGCGAGGTCAGCGGCACGGGCTTTCCATCAGCCAGCAGACTCTGCACATCGACCGGGGGAACGATGCTGTTTTCAGTGATCCGGTCCGGATCGACACTGGCGAGGCCTCTCGTCGTCGGAAAGAGGAACTCACCGCTTTTGAGCTGAATGCCGGCCGGTTGAAAACCTCCATTGCACTCTTCGCTCAGCATCCCGTCTCTCCGGCCATAGGCGACGGCCGTAATCCGAAACCGCTTCCCCTGCCCCAATTCCTCGACCTCTTTCCGGCGAACCCGAAAGATCCCGCGGTTGCACGTCATCCAGAGATTCCCGTGCCCGTCGCCGAGAATTGACGAGACGGTGTTGTCAAAGAGGCCCTCTTGTTGCCTCACGAAAAGGGACCGGCCCTTCCTGATTCGGATTAGTCCAGCTCCCCGGGTTCCAACCCACAACGTTCCGTCGGCATCTTGCATGAGCGCCCGAATGGCAACGGACCCGATATCTTCCTGGACGCTTACAGACCGGTCCTTGTTGATCCGGGCGAGGCCCCGGTCGGTTCCGGCCCAGAGGTCACCGCCCTGGTCGAAGAGGAGTTGCCTCACATCCTCGCCCGGGAGCCCCTTGATCCTCTCGAAACGGCCTTCTTCAGTATTGGCTGTAAAGAAGAGGCCCGACAGCGTTCCTGCCCAGAGGGTGCCCGAGGGACCAGGCAGGATGGTCAGCACGGTTCCGGTCCCGGCGGCTGGATTGACACGGTAGTTACGGAGCTGGCCATTCTTGATGCGGTAAAGCCCATCAGCGCCCCAGGTTCCAACCCAGATCGCCCCCTCGCCGTCCTCCGCCAGCGCCCAGACGCAGGCGCTGCGGCCCTCCTGTTCGCCAAAGACGGTGATGCTGCCGTTCTTGATCCGGTAGAGCCCCATGCAGTTGGTCCCTGCCCAGAGGGTTCCCGTCCGGTCCTCGAGAACACCCAGCATGACGACTGGGGGAAGCCCTTCCTTGAGACCAAAAGGCCGAACAGCGGGAGCACGAAGCCGCAGCAGTCCCTCTCCATCCGTTCCCGCCCAGAGGCTTCCTTCACGATCCTCGAAAAGCGCCCGGATTTTTGCGTTTGGCCAGCCGGGTTCATTCCCCCTGATCTCCGGTTGCCGCGCGCCGTCAGGAAGCCTCAGAAGACGCCCATCATGCAGGCCAGCCCACAAGGTGTGACTTGCATCGATGAAACCCGAAAAGACTGGTCCAGTCAGGAGGCTCTCGGCATGAGCCGCTTCGCCTTCCAGACGAAAGAGCCCGGTTGCCGTGGCGGCCCACACGCTTTTTCCATGCGCGGTCAACGAGTACGGCGCCCCCCCGGGGAACCAGGCGGCTTTCTCCAGGTTCCCGGACCGCATCCGGTAGAGACCGGTAGTGAATCCCACCCACAGCTGCCCGTCAGGATCCTCGAGAAGCGAAAGAGCCGTTCCGAGGTTCGGTGAACCCGGGACGATCTGAAGGGGACTCTCCTCGTCTTTCTTAACGATCAAGCCCTTGTCGGAGGCGATCCAGAGCCATCCTCTCGAATCCTGGAGCAGATCCACAATGCTCGCGCTCGAAAGGCCTCTCTCGTCGAATTTCAGCTGGAAGACCCCATTCCGGAAATAGGAAACCCCTCCAGACTCGGTTCCAATAATTCTACTTTGTCAGATTTAAGTATCTGATTTTGAATGCTTTCGTGGTATCAT